>Ga0335075_10001046_pt1 | contig 46671 bp, 38 predicted proteins | sample Lox_Sample_24_FD_206723 | JGI IMG/M metagenome (GOLD analysis project Ga0335075, IMG submission 206723) | Soil microbial communities from Loxahatchee National Wildlife Refuge, Florida, United States - Lox_Sample_2.4 | ecosystem: Environmental > Terrestrial > Soil > Wetlands | place: USA... | reverse complement strand
ACAGCAATGCTCCACCGCGGGCAATCCCGGCCGGCAGCAATGCCGCATCACTGTCCCGCCCCATGACGCGCAATGCCCCATCGCTGCTGCCCCCGCGACAGCAATGCTCCACCGCGGGCAATCCCGGCCGGCAGCAATGCCGCATCACTGTCCCGCCCCATGACGCGCAATGCCCCATCGCTGCTGCCCCCGCGACAGCAATGCTCCACCGCAGGCAATCCCGGCCGGCAGCAATGTGCCATCGTGCACATTCTCCCGCCGCACCAATGCTCCACCGCGGGCAATCCCTCGCCGCAGCAATGCAGCCACCACTGCTGCATCCGGAGCCACCACCGCTGCGGCGGCCACCACAGCCGCACCACAGCAGCCATGCAAGCCACGCCAGCCACCGCCGTAGCCAAGCAACCACATCAGCCGCGCAAGCGTCCTCGCGTCGCCTAGGCCGGATCGCTTACCTGTGCGCGCTCGGGCGGACGTCGGCGCTGAGTTGGCGCGGGCCAGTCCGTGGGTTCCTCAGCGGCAGGCGTCGCCGGATCGGAGCGGTCGCGTGGCGCGGGTATGGCCGGGTCGCAGGGCTCTCGTGTCGCTGGCGGGGGATCTTGCGACCGGGCGGCGAGCAGGATCGCGAGCAGGTCATCGATCCTGGCCTCGCCCTTGCCGACCGCCTCATACAGAGCGTCAAGATCCTGATAGCCGCGCTTGCGGCACTCACTGTGCGCCGTGCCGTCCGCCTCCAGGTCCAGCAGGTCGATACCCCGGCTTGACAGCCTCTCGGCCAGCTTGCGCCGTCCGGCCGCCGAGGCCTGCTCAGCCTCCAGGCGAGCCATCTCAACGTCGCGGCGGGCGAACCACTGCTGCAGGTGAACCCGGGCCTGACCGCTGCGGGCGGCTTCCAGCCACGCCTGCGGGGGGTCGGCGGGCGGCCCGGTGATGAGCTGGACCACCTGGCCGTGCGACAGCTCCCTCTCTATCGGCCGGCGAATGCCGTTAACGAGTATCCCCGTTGTCCGGTTGGCGGTCTCCGGGCTGGTCATGTAGGCGAAGTCCACTCCGGTCGCCCCGTTAGGCAGCGCCACCGTCGAGCCGTCGGAGGCGAACACGAGGAAGCCAGCCCCATCCAGGTCTGCTCGCAGGCTGGTGAGGAAGTCCTCCGACGCCGATAGCGGCTGCCAGGCCAGCAGCCGGTCCAGCCAGCGCAGGTCCGCGCTGCGCGCCACGTCCGCGCTCACCCGCCCGGTCCGGCCCGCCGCGGTACGGATGTGGGCCGCGACTCCGTAGCTGGCGACCTGGTCCATCGCCGGGGTCCTGATGATCACGTCCAGGGCCTCGCCGTCGTCGGTGAGCAGCGACGTGTGCAGCGAGCTGTACATGTTGTGCTTTGGTATCGCGACGTAGTCCTTGAACCGGGGCTGCACCGGCCGCCACTGGGAGTGCAGCACTCCTAGGGCGACGTAGCAATCGGTATCTGTGCCGTTGACCACGACCACGATGCGGGTCGCGTTACGGGGCCGCAGGGTGCCGTCGATGCCGTGCGGGAAGTCCCGGTACACCGAGTACAGGTGCCGGTCCCGCGCCTCGACTCGGGTCTTGAGGCCCGCCGCGTCGAGCAGGTCGCGTATCTGTGCCAGCACGGGCGCGAGGTAGGCCATCCGGCCGGGCGTCGTGGCCCGCACGAGGTCCCTGAGCCGGTCGTGCTCCTCCGGCTCGAGTACCGCGAAGACCAGGTCCTCCATCTCGCGCTGGAACGTATAGAGGCCAAGGCGTCCGGCGAACGGGACGAACAGTTCCAGCGAGGCCCGCGCGATCCGGTCGCGCTTCTCCTTCTTGGCGTGGTGGCGCAGGGTACGGAGATTGTGTACCCGGTCGGCCATCTTGATGACCAGTACTCGCAGGTCGATGGACGCGGCCATGATCATCTTGCGGAAGGTCTCGGCCTCCGCGTGATCGCCCCAGCGAGCGCCATCCAGCTTGGTGACGCCGTCGACCAGGATCGCTACCTCCGCGCCGAACTCCGCCTTCACCTGCCCGATCGGCAGGTCAGTATCCTCCACGGTGTCGTGCAGCAGCGCGGCGGCCAGCGTGGTGGTGTCCATCCCGATCGCGGCGAGCAGTTCCGCTACCGCCAGCGGGTGCGTGATGTAGGGCGCGCCCGACTTGCGCACCTGGCCGCGGTGGTAGCGCTCGGCGACCGCGTACGCGTGCCTGAGCAGCCGCACGTCGGCCTTCGGGAAGGACCGCCGGTGCTCGGCGATCAGCGGCTGAACGGCAGCCGACAACTCGCCGCCTGGCTCGGAAGCCCGGCGCGGGGCCGTCGACAGCTGGCGGACTAGGCGATGCGCGTGCGTGCGGAGCGCGGCGGTCCCGGCAGACATTGCTCTCCCGTAAACCGTTGTTTACTGGTTGTAAAAAGATTAGCCGGTATCCAGGTCGAGGGCGAGCGTTTCCCGAACTGGTGAGGCTACGTTTAATTACTCGTGCGGAAGTCGACGATCCGACCGGTTCCGGCCGATCGCCCTGCGAGCTGCCGAAACCGGTCGATGGGCTGCCCCCTGCTGGCTTACTCAGCGGCGGCGTCCTCGCGCAGCTTGATGGCGCGGACGAGGAGCTGTGAGACGTCGATGACCTCGAGGGTTTCCTTGGCCTGGCCGGCGGCCTTCTTCGCGTTGACGGCGTCGCCGAGCATGACCATGCAGTAGGGGCAGCCGGTGGCGACGGTGTCGGGGTCGAGGGCGAGGGCCTCGTCGATGCGGTTCTCGTTGATGCGGGAGCCGGTGCGCTCCTCGAGCCACATGCGGGCGCCGCCGGCGCCGCAGCAGAAGCCCTTGCCCTTGCAGCGGTGCATTTCCTCGGCCTGGACGCCGGGGACGGACTCGATGACGTGCCTGGGCGGGGTGTAGATCTCGTTGTGGCGGCCGAGGAAGCACGGGTCGTGGTAGGTGATCTTCTCGTTGACCTCGTTGACCGGCTTGAGGTGGCCGTCGGCAACGAGGCGGGACAGCAGCTGGGTGTGGTGGATGACCTCGTAGTTGCCGCCGAGCTGTGGGTACTCGCGGGCGATGGTGTTGAAGCAGTGCGGGCAGGACGCGATGACCTTCTTGCCCGAGCCCTCGCCGACGCCGGCCTCGTTGAGGGTCTCCACGTTCTGCTGGGCGAGCATCTGGAAGACGAACTCGTTGCCCAGGCGGCGGGCGGGGTCGCCGGTGCAGGCCTCGGCCGGGCCGAGGACGGCGAACTTGACCCCGGCGGCGTGCAGCAGCTCGGCGGTGGCCTTGGTGGCCTTCTTGGCCCGGTCTTCCAGGGCGCCGGCGCAGCCGACCCAGTACAGGTACTCAACGTCCGACGGGATCGTTCCGTCGATGACGGGGATCTCGAAGTCCATCTCGGCGATCCAGTCGCCCCGGCGGTCCTCGCTCATGCCCCACGGGTTGCCCTTGCGCTCCAGGTTGTTCAGCATCCCCTGGGCTTCCTGGGGGAACGCGGACTCGACGAGGACCTGGTGGCGGCGCATGCCGTTGATGTGGTCGATGTGCTCGATGTCGACCGGGCACTCGTTCACGCAGGCGCCGCAGTTCGTGCAGGCCCACAGCACCTCGGGATCGATCACGCCATTGTCAGAGGGCGAGCCGACCAGCGGGCGGGCCGCCTCGGCCAGCACGTCGGCGGGCAGCGAGTCCCGGGCATCGGCGGGGGAAAGCAGGTAGGGGGCCTTGGCGAACGCGTGGTCGCGCAGGTCCAGGATGAGCTGCTTGGGGGACAGCGGCTTGTCGGTGGCCCAGGCGGGGCACTGGGACTGGCAGCGGCCGCACTCGGTGCAGGTGCCCATGTCCAGCAGGCCCTTCCAGGAGAAGTCCTCGATCTTCCCCAGCCCGAACACGTCGGTGTCCGGGTCGGCCTCCTCGAAGTCGAGCACCTTGCCCCCGGACCGCATCGGCTCGAGCGGCCCCAGGCCGTTGGGCCGGCGGGAGAACATGACGTTCAGCGGGGCCAGCCCGATGTGCAGGTGCTTGGAGTAGGCCACGACTACCAGGAACGCCATGATCACCCCGAGCTGCCCCAGGATGAACGTCGCCTCAAGCACCGAGTTCACCCCGTAGCCCAGCGGGTGCAGTGCCTTGCCGGCCAGCCAGGACGCGAACACCCAGGCCCCGGATGACTGGTAGGGGAAGACGCCGGTGTTCTCCTGCGCTCCCCGGTAGATGAGCAGGGTGAGGACTACCAGGAAGATCATGGCCAGCACGACCCAGGCCGCCCGGGTGTGCGAGCCGAAGAACCGCGACCGGCGGCCCTCCCTGTGCGGGTCATTGCGCAGCCGGATGACCGTGAACGTGGCGATGCCGCACAGCACCCCGGTCGCGAACAGGTCCTCAACGAACCCGGTAAAGGTCCAGTGCCCAATCCACGGGATCGAGAACGTCCGCTGGAACAGCGCGCCGTAGGCCTCGATGATCGTCAGCATCAGCACCAGGAAGCCCCAGAACGTCGCCGCGTGCGCCGCGCCAGGCACCGACCACTTCAGCAGCTTGCGCTGCCCGACCACCTCAGACAGCTGGGTCTTCACCTCAACCGGGACGTGCTCCCTGGCGTACGCCAGCCGCTCGGGCGCCGGCTGCCCGGTGAGCGCCAGCCGCTTGAGCCACCACAGCCGGCGTCCCGCGATCGCGAACGCGACAGCGGTCAACACCAGGCCGATGACCATCCGGACGATCATCTACTGACCACCATTCACGTCGGTTAGGTTGGTAGCTAGGTTACTCGCGAGTAACTCTACTTGGGCTATCGCTGCGTCAAGTCGTCCATGAAGCCGATGATGGCCTCCCGGACGTCGGGTGACGCCCACATTCGGGTAGCCGCCTCATCGTCGGCCACGGTGAGCGCCTCGATTCGCTCCCTGGCCGGTCCCTGCAGCTGCCGCTTGGTGAAGGCGAACACATCCGGCCCGATCCTGGCCAGGCGCTTCGCCTCGGCGACTGCCTCGTCGAGCAGCGTCTCCGGCTCGGTGATCCGGTCGATCAGGCCGACCGCGAGTGCCTCCTGCGGTGCCAGCAGGTCGCTGCCGAGCACAAGCCGGCGGGTGGCCGGGCCAAGCACGTGCCGCATGACCTCCAGGGGCACGCCGGGGAACGGGACGCCCACCCGCAGCTCGGTCAGGCCGATCGTTCCCCCGGACATGAGACGGATGTCACACGCCGCCGCGAGCACGCAGCCGCCGGCGATCGCGTGCCCGTTGATCGCCGCGACCACCGGGCCAGGGTGGTAGAAGACCGACTTGGCGGCAGCGCTCAGCGCCGGGCGGAACTCCCTGACGTACTGCGGGCCGCCGTCCGCGATCCGCTTCAGGTCCACGCCCGCGGACAGGGAGCGGCCGGCGCCGGTGAGCACCACGGCCGTGTGGCCGTCCAGGCTGGCGAACGTCTGCTCGATCGCCCGCAGTAGCTCAACATCGAGGGCGTTGACCTTGCCGTGCGCCAGGCGCACGATCGCGATCTCGGCCCGTTCTTCGAGGTCTAGCATCCTTATCCTGCTCTTTATGCGTTGCCCCAGGCACTGTAGCCCTTATCCCACGTTAGAGGATAGTTGAGCAAATCTGAGAATGTCATTCTCGCTCACGCCGCCCGCCCTCAGGGCCCGTACCCACCCCGGAGAACCGATGATCCACGGACCTGCCCTCCTGTTCTGCCCAGCCGACCGTCCCGACCGGTACGCCAAGGCCCTGGCTGCGGCCGACTCGGTGATCCTTGACCTGGAAGACGGCGTGGGCGCGACGAGGAAGGACGCGGCCCGCGCCGCGCTGCTCGCCACCCCGCTCGACCCCGGGCGCGTCATCGTCAGGATCAACGCCGTGGGCAGCGCTGACCATGCGGCGGACATTGAGGCCCTTCGCCGGACCGGCTACCGGACGATAATGCTCCCCAAGGCCGAGAGCCGCGCCCAGCTCGACGCCCTCGCCGCACTCGGCGACTGGGACGTCCTGGCGCTGGTGGAGTCCGCTCTGGGCATCCTGCGCGTGGAGGAAGTCGCGGCCGCGCCCAACGTCGTCGCCGTCTTGTGGGGGGCCGAGGACCTGATCGCCTCGATGCACGGCCGGACCAGCCGGCGTCCCGATGGCACGTACCGGGGAGTGGCGCTGCATGCCCGCGAGCGGACGCTGCTGGCCGCCACCGCCTACGGCAAGCAGGCGGTTGACGCGATCTACGCGAACATCGGCGACCTGGACGGCCTGGCCGCCGAGGCGCAGGACGCGGCCGCATCCGGCTTCGCGCTCAAGGCCCTCATCCACCCGAGCCACGTCCCCGTGGTCCGCGCGGCCTTCCGGCCGGACGACGCACAGCTCGCCTGGGCCAGGCGCGTCCTGGCGGCGGCCAGGACCGGCGGTGCCACTGGCGGTGCCACCGGCGACGCCGACGGCGGTGACCGCGATGGAGGCGCCGACGGCGGGGCGATCAAGCTGGACGGCCAGATGATCGACGCCCCGCTGATTCGCCAGGCCGAGGCGATCCTCGCCGCCAGCGAGAAGTAGCCGCCAGCGAGAAGTAGCCGCCAGCGAGAGGTGGCCGCCAGCGAGAAGTAGCCGCCAGCGAGAGGTGGCCGCCAGCGAGAGGTGGCCGCCAGCGAGAAGCCAGCGCTTGCTCGCCCGGCCTTGACACCGTCATAGCAAGCGCCTTTCCATTGCCTTGTCGACGAGGCCGAAGGCGAGGCGGTCGGGATGGGGCTGGGCACACGGGGCACGGTGCTGGTCACCGGCGCCACCGGGTACGTCGCCGGGTTCTGCGTCCGCGAGCTGCTCGAGCATGGGTACGCCGTGCGCGCGACCGTGCGCGACATCAAGACCGCCGACGTGACGCACCTGCGGGCGCTAGGCCAGATCGAGCTGGCGCAGGCCACCCTCGACGACGATGCCGGCTGGGCACAGGCCGCAGCAGGCTGTGACTACGTGCTGCACGTGGCCTCCCCGATCCCGTTCAAGGCACCCAGGCACGAGGAAGAGCTCATCAGGCCGGCTGTCGATGGCACCACGCGCGTGCTGGCCGCGGCCGCCAGTGCCGGGGTCAGGCGGGTGGTCTACACGTCGACCCTGGACACGGCGACGCGAAACAGCCGCACCGCGGGCCAGGTCCACACCGACGAGGACTGGTCGGAGCTGGCCGAGTGCAACGCCTACGCCAAGAGCAAGCTGCTGGCCGAGAAGGCCGCCTGGAGCCTGGCCGGCCAGCCAGGCCCGGAGCTCGCGGTCGTCTTGCCCGGTGCGGTCATCGGTCCGCAACTGCGGTTCAAGAGGGAAAGCTCGGCCGACATCGTGCGCCGGATGCTGGCCGGGGAGATGCCCGGCGTCCCGCCGCTCAGCCTCGCCTTCAGCGACGTCAGGGACCTGGCCGCCGCGCACCGTCTGGCGATGGAGGTGCCCGCGGCTGCGGGGAATCGCTACATCTGCGCGGGCGGCCCGGTGTGGCTGGCCGATATCGCGCGCATCTTGAAGCAGGAGTTCGCCCCGCGTGGCTTCCGGATCTCGACCCGGCCGGTGCCGCCCTGGGTCATCCGCGTGGCCGCCCTGGTGAGCGACGAGGCCAGGCTAGCCGCCGGGATGCTCGGGGCCGCGCACGAGATCACCGCCGAGAAGGCCCGGCGCGACCTCGGCTGGGTCCAGCGCCCGGTCAGGCAGACGATCCTCGAGAGCGCTGAGCACCTCATAGCACGGGGGATTGTCCGCCCGAGTAAGCTAGCGGCGAGCTGACAACAGCGAGAAAGAAAAGCCTCGATCCCGCTAGGTGCCAAGCCGTCGGAGCCGGGCCAGCCGGGCCGCCAGCCGCGCCCGCGGGTCCATCGCCGCCAGGCCCGCGAGCTCGCGCGCCAGCGCCGCCTCCAGGCCGGTCCAGGGGTCACCGCCCACCGGGGCGACCAGGTCAACGGCCCCGATCGCGGCCAGCTCACCAGCCGTGATCCCCTGGGCGCGGGCCATCGCGGGCGCGTGCGTGGCGTCCCTGTGCAAGATCGCGCTGGCTCCCTCGGGGGCGAGCGGCGCGAGCCAGCCGTGCGGTGCGGCCAGCACCCGGTCGGCGGGCAGCAGGGCCAGCGCGCCGCCGCCCGTGCCCCGGCCAAGCAGCACGGACACCGTGGGCACCCTCAGCGTCACCAGCGCCTCCAGGCACCGGGCGATCCACCCGGCGATCCCGCCCTCCTCGGCGGCCACGGACAGCTCGGCCCCGGGAGTGTCGATCACGGTCACCAGCGGCAGGCGCAGGTCGGCCGCCAGCCGGATGCCGCGCAGCGCAAGCTCAAGCCCGACTATGCCAAACGTTCCCTCCCCCGGTTGCACACCGGCTACCACTGGCCTGCCGGCAACCCGCGCCAGCGCCAGGAGCAGCCCGCCACCCTCACCGACGGCCGCCACGTCGGTCGCCGCGGCCCGCAGGAAGTCGAGGCCGCGCGGATAGCCCGGCTGGCGCGTGCGCGTGACGGACTCCCACCCGTCGATCGCGGCGCCCTCGGCCGCGGCGGCTGAGCGGTGCGCCGGGCGAGCGCGCGGGACGGGCGGCTGGCCCTCCGGCTCGGCGTCGGGAGCAGGACAGGACCGGTCCGGCAGCGCGGCCAGGAGCCGAGCCAGGTACGACGCTAGGTCCCTGACCTCTACCACGGCATCGATGAGGCCGTGGGCGCGCAGGTTCTCCGCCCGCTGGACGCCGGGGCCGAACGGCCGGCCCGCCAGGGCCTCGCAGGCGCGGGGCCCGAGGAAGCCGATCAGCGCGCCCGGCTCGGCCAGGGTCACCTGCCCGAGCGACGCCCAGGAGGCTAGCACGCCCCCGGTCGTAGGGTGCCGCAGGTAGACGAGGTAGGGCAGCCCCGCGGCCTTGTGCGCGATGACCGCCGCGGTGACCTTGAGCATCTGCAAGAAGGCCGCCGTGCCCTCCTGCATCCGGGTGCCGCCGGAGGCGGGCAGCGCCACCAGTGGCAGCCCGCGGGCGGTGGCCCGCTCGGCCGCGCGGGCCAGGCGCTCTCCCGCGACCAGGCCAATCGAGCCGCCCTGGTAGCTGAAGTCGCTCGCGGCGAGCGCGACCAGGCGCCCGCCAACGCGGCCCTCGCCGGTCAGCACCGACTCGGCGACGGGCCGCGAATCCCAGGACTGGAACGTGCCCTCGTCAAGCACGGCAGTGAGCAGGTCAGACACGCTGTAGTTGACCATGGTTCACTTTAACCTCGGTTCTGCTGGCCTAGAAAAGTGAATTGCCATCCACTAGCGTGGCCGTCAGGAGGAGATTCGATGCCCGTACTCACGTCGAGCCTGGACCTGGCGGACGAGGTCTACCAGGACAACCGGCGGGTTCAGCTGGCGGCGATCGAGGCGCTCAACGAGCAGCTCGCTATCGTCCGGGCAGGCGGCGGGCCGCGCTACGCCAAGCGCCACCACGACCGTGGACGGCTGCTCCTGCGCGAACGGCTTGAGCTGCTGGTTGACCAGGACTCGCCGTTCCTGGAGTTCTCCGCGCTGGCGGCCTGGGGGACCGAGTTCACCGTCGGTGCGTCCGTCCTTACCGGGATCGGCGTGGTGTCCGGCGTCGAGTGCGTGATCATCGGGCATGACCCGACGGTGCGCGGCGGGTCGATGAACCCGTACTCGCTGAAGAAGAGCCTTCGCGCCCTGGACATCGCGCGGGAGAACCGGCTGCCCGTCATCAACCTCGTGGAGTCCGGTGGCGCGGACCTGCAGACCCAGTCCGACCTGTTCGTCGACGCGGGACGGATCTTCCGCAACCTCACCGAGCTGTCGGCCGCGGGGATACCGACGATCGCCCTGGTCTTCGGCAACTCGACGGCCGGTGGCGCGTACGTGCCTGGCATGTGCGACTACGCCGTCCTGGTCGACGGCCAGGCGAAGGTGTTCCTCGGCGGCCCGCCGCTGGTGAAGATGGCCACCGGAGAAGACGCCGACGACGAGGCCCTGGGCGGCGCCCGGATGCACAGCGAGGTCTCCGGGCTGTCTGACCACTTCGCCGTGGACGAGGTTGACTGCATCAGGATCGGCCGCCAGATCGTGGCCGACCTGTCGTGGCGCAAGCTCGGGCGCGGCCCCGCCCAGCCCGTCACGGAGCCGCTCTATGACCCGCAGGAGCTACTCGGCCTGACCCCGCAGGACTTCCGGGTGCCGGTTGACCCGCGGGAGATCCTGGCCCGCGTCGTGGACGGCTCGGAGTTCAGCGAGTACAAGCCGCGCTACGGCACCTCGCTGGTCACCGGCTGGGCGCACCTGCACGGCTACCCCGTCGGCGTGCTCGCCAACCACCGGGGCGTGCTGTTCTCCGAGGAGGCCAAGAAGGCGACCGAGTTCATCCTGCTGGCCAACTCCTCCGACATCCCGCTGATCTTCCTGCAGAACACCACCGGCTACATGGTCGGCACCAGCTACGAGCAAGGCGGCATCATCAAGGACGGGGCGAAGATGATCAATGCCGTCGCCAACAGCGCCGTGCCGCACGTGACGATCAACGTCGGGGCCTCGTTCGGCGCGGGCAACTACGGCATGTCCGGCCGGGCCTACGACCCGCGGCTGATGTTCGCCTGGGTCAACGCCCGGCTCGCCGTCATGGGCGCCGCGCAGCTGGCCGGCGTGCTGTCGATCGTCGGCAGGCAGTCGGCGCTGGCCACAGGTCGCCCATTTGACGCCGACGCCGACGCGGCCCAGCGCAAGGCGATCGAGGCGCAGATCGAGCGGGAGTCTCAGGCGTTCTTCGTCAGCGCCAAGATCTACGACGACGGCGTGATCGACCCGCGCGACACTCGCACCGTACTGGGCATGACGCTGTCGGCGGTGCACTCGGGGCCAGTTGAGGGACGCCGCGGCTTCGGCGTCTTCCGGATGTAAGGGGCCGTGTTCCGGTGATACGCAAGCTGCTGATCGCGAACCGGGGCGAGATCGCCTCCCGCGTCATCCGGTCCTGCCGCACGCTCGACATCGCCACGGTCGCGGTGTTCTCGGAGCCAGACGCGGACGCGCCCTACGTGACCGAGGCGGACTGTGCGGTCGAGCTGGCTGGGGCGACCGCGGAGGAGACCTACCTGCGGTCCGAGGCGATCATCGCGGCGGCCCTCGCGGCCGGCGCCGACGCCGTCCACCCCGGCTACGGCTTCCTGTCGGAGAACGCCGCCTTCGCCGCGGCTTGCGGCGAGGCCGGGCTAACGTTCGTCGGGCCGCCGCCCGCGGCGATCCGGGCGATGGGCTCTAAGACGTCAGCGAAGGAGCTGATGGCCGCCGCGGGCGTCCCGGTCCTGCCCGGGGTGACCGTGGGCGATGACGAGAGCCCGCCGGCCGGCCTCGCCCAGCTGGCCTCCTCCACGGTCGGCTTCCCCCTGCTGGTGAAGGCCGCCTTCGGCGGCGGCGGCCGGGGCATGCGCGCGGTCCACTCGCCTGACGCGCTGCCCGCGGCGGTCGCGGGCGCACAGCGGGAGGCCAGGCGCGCGTTCGGCGAAGGGACCGTCTTCCTCGAGCGCCTCGTCCAGCGGCCCAGGCATGTCGAGGTCCAGATCTTCGCCGATGCGTTCGGCCAGGTGGTCCACCTCTTTGAGCGCGAGTGCTCCATCCAGCGGCGCTACCAGAAGATCATCGAGGAGGCCCCGTCGCCGGCCGTTTCCGACTCGCTGCGGGCCGAGCTCGGCGCCGCGGCCGTGGCGGCGGGGAAGGCGATCGGGTACGTCGGCGCGGGCACGGTCGAGTTCATCCTTGACTCCTCGGGCGAGTTCTTCTTCCTCGAGGTCAACACCCGGCTACAGGTGGAGCACCCGGTCACCGAGATGGTCACGGGCCTGGACCTGGTCGCGCTCCAGATCCTCGTGGCCGAGGGCAAGCCGCTGCCACCCTCCGTCGCCGCCGCGCGGCTGTCCGGCCACGCGATCGAGGCGCGGCTCTACGCCGAGGACCCCGCCGCCGGGTACCTGCCCTCCACTGGGCCGCTGCACCGGTTCGACATCCCCGCCCTGCCCGGGATCCGCGTGGACGCTGGGGTCCGCGGTGGCGGCCAGGTGAGCATCTACTACGACCCGATGCTGGCCAAGGTGATCGCGCACGCGCCGACCCGTGAGCAGGCCGCCCGGCTGCTCGGGCGGGCCCTGGCCGAGTCACGGCTGCATGGCGTCGTCACCAACAGGGACCTGCTCGTCGGCATCGTGCGCGAGGATGAGTTCCTCGCCGGGCAGATCGACACCGGCTACCTGACCAGGCACTCGGCTGCCTCGCTGATGGCGGCCGATCCGGGCAGGGATGAGGTGCACGCCATCGCCGTCGCGCTGGCCGATGCGGCGCTGCGCCGCGCGACCGCGCCCGTTCTCGCGGCCGTGCCAAGCGGCTGGCGCAACGTGCCCAACGGTCCGCAGCAGGTCACCTACCTGCGCGCCGGTGCCAGCGATGAGCCAATCGCGCTGTCCTACCTGGTGGCCCAGGGCCGGGCCGAGGTCAGTGTCGACGGCGGCCAGCCCCGGCCGGTGCTGCTGCACTCCTGCGCGCCGGACCTCGTTGACCTCGCCATCGACGGGATCCGGCGGGTGGTGCGAATCGACAGGGACGGCCCGCGGCGGTACGCGGACTCCTCGCTCGGCGCCAGCGTGCTGGCCGAGCGGCCCCGATTCCCGCTGCCCGACTCGCAGGTCGCCGCGGGGTCACTGGTCGCCCCGATGCCAGGGACGGTCGTCAGGGTCGAGGCCGCGGCGGGCGACGCGGTCGCCGGCGGGCAGGTCCTCGTCGTCCTTGAGGCGATGAAGATGGAGCACTCGGTCCGCTCGCCGCACGGCGGGACGGTCGCCGAGGTCAGGGTGTCTACCGGGCAGGCCGTGGACTCAGGGACGGTGCTCGTCGTCCTGGACGCGCCCGGCCAGGAAGAGGAGCTCTCCGGTGCGTGACGACGCTGTTGCCTACGAGGTCACCGACGGCATCGCCTGGCTGACCATCAACCGGCCCGAGGCGCGCAACGCGCTCAGCAAGGCGGTGCGCGACGGGCTGTGGGAGGGGGTCCGCGCGTTCAACGCCGACGGCGATGCCCGGGTCCTGGTCCTGACCGGCGCGGGGGACAAGGCGTTCTGCGCCGGCGGCGACCTCAAGGAGATGGCCGACACCGGCCTGAAGGTGCCGCCCCTGGACCTGGTGCCCCAGTTCGGGCGGAACATCGACGTGCCCAAGCCGACGATCGCCGCCGTCAACGGCGTGGCGGCCGCCGGGGGATTCATGCTCGCGCAGCAGTGCGACCTGGTTGTCGCCGCGGAGTCGGCCCGGTTCGGGATCACCGAGGTCAAGGTCGGGCGGGGCGCCCCATGGGCCGCGCCGCTGCCCTGGCTGATCCCGCCGCGCGCCGCGATGGAGATCCTGCTCACCGGCGATCTCATCCCCGCCGCCAGGGCAGAGCGACTTGGCCTGGTCAACCGGGTGGTGCCCGACGAGCGGCTGCTGCCGGCGGTGCGCGAGCTCGCGCTGCGCATCTGCGCGAACGCCCCGCTGTCGGTCCTGGCCGGGAAGAAGACCGTGCGCCTGATCGCCGAGCACCCCCTGTCGGCCGCCTACGACGAGGCCGAGCGCATCTGGGAGCCGGTCTACCTCAGCCAGGACGCGCAGGAGGGGCCGGCCGCCTTCCGTGACAAGCGCGCACCGCGGTGGACAGGCAGATGAGCGGCGCCCGGCGAGAGCTGGTCTTCCGGCTGGCCGACGACCTGGCCGGCGAGACCGCCGGCCTGCTGCCGCTGCTGGCCCGGCTGGGCGAGGCCGACTGGGACGCGCCCACCCCGGCGGCGGGCTGGTCGATCCGCGATCAGGTCACGCACCTGGCCTTCTTCGATGACACGTCACTGGTCTCGATCCGCGACCGTGCGGCGTTCATCGCCGGACGCGAGGAGCTGCGCTCCCTCGGCGACCGCTTCCCCGACGTGATCGCCGAGCAGCACCGCCACCTGCCCGGCGGCTACTGCCTGGAGTGGCTCGCCAGTTCCAGGGCCGCGCTCGTCCGGGCGTACAAGGAGGCCGACCACGCCGTCAGGCTGCCCTGGTACGGGCCGGACTTCAGCGTCGCCGCCTCGATCACCGGCCGGCTGATGGAGACCTGGGCGCACGGCCAGGACATCGCCGATTGCCTCGGCGTCGTGCGGCCGCCGACCGGCCGGCTGAGGCACGTCGCCGACATCGGCATCCGGGCGCTGCCGTTCAGCTTCGCCAGCCGGGGCCTGCCGGTGCCGCGCGAGCCGGTCTACGTCGAGCTGGCCGCCCCGCCTCCCCCGGCAGGCACCCCGGGGGGTTCCGGGGGGTCGCCCTCCCGGGCTGGCACCGCCGGAGGTTCCGGGGGTCCGCCCGCCTGGACCTGGGGCCCGCCCGACGCGGCCAACCGCGTCACCGGCGACGCGCTCGACTTCTGCCTGGTCGTCACCCAGCGGCGCAATGTGGCCGACACCGGCCTGACCGTGACCGGTGACGTCGCGGCCGCCTGGATCGCGGTGGCCCAGGCGTTCGCGGGCCGCCCCACCGATCCCCGGCCGCCGGCCGCTGCCGGTCCGGCGGCCGGGTCCCGGCCGCCGGACGGCCCCGGCTCCCCGGCCGGGACGAGGAGTGCCACGTGAGTAAGCCCCCCATCCGTATCGCCAACGCGTCCGGCTTCTACGGCGACTTCCTGCCGGCGATGCGCGACGTCATCGGCGGCGGTCCGGTTGACGTCGTCACCGGCGACTACCTGGCCGAGCTGACCATGCTCATCTTGTGGAAGGCCCGCCGCAAGGATCCCTCCGCCGGGTACGCCAGGACGTTCCTCGCCCAGCTGGAGGAGGTCCTCGGCATCGCGCTCGACCGCGGTGTCAAGGTCGTCGCCAACGCGGGAGGCCTCAATCCCTCCGCGCTCGCCGAGCGGGTGCACGAGCTCGCCGCCCGGCTCGGGCTCAGTCCCAGGGTCGCCTGGATCGACGGCGACGACCTGACCCCTCGCCTTGACCAGCTCATGGCGGCCGGGCATGACCTCGCCCACGCCGACAGCGGACGCGCGCTGCGCGGCTCGGGTGTCGCGCCGCTGACCGCCAACGCCTACCTTGGCGGGTGGGGCATTACCGAGGCCCTGGCCTGCGGCGCGGACATCGTCATCACACCGCGCGTCACTGACGCTTCCCTGGTCACCGGCCCGGCCGCCTGGTGGCACGGCTGGGAGCGGACCGACTTCGACCAGCTCGCCGGGGCGCTCGCGGCCGGCCACGTCATCGAGTGCGGGCCGCAGGCCACCGGCGGCAACTACAGCTTCCCGCAGGAGATCACCAGCCGTGGCCGGCTCGGCTACCCGATCGCCGAGGTCGCCGCGGACGGGTCGTCGGTGATCACCAAGCACCCCGGCACCGGCGGCGTCGTCTCGGTCGGGACCGTCACCGCGCAGCTGCTCTACGAGGTCGGGCCCACGGCGTACCAGAACCCCGACGTCATCGCGCACTTCGACACGATCGAGCTCAGCCAGCAGGGACCCGACCGGGTCCTCCTGCACGGCACCAAGGGCAGCGCCCCCACCGGCAGCCTCAAGGTCGCCATCAACTACTCCGGCGGCTACCGCAACACCATGACGCTCGTCCTGACCGGCCTGGACATCGAGTCCAAGGCCGCCTCGGCCCAGGCGCAACTGTTCGACGCGCTCGGCGGCGAGGACCGGTTCGACCAGGTCGACGTGCGGCTGCTGCGCTTCGACCAGCCGGACGCGCCCACCAACGCGCAGGCCACCGCGCACCTGCAGATCACGGTCAAGGACTGTGACCCCCAGCTGGCCGGCCGGAAGTTCTCAGCCGCCGCCGTCGGGCTGTACCTCGGCGGCTACGCCGGCTTCCACACCACGACCCCGCCGACCGACGCCACCGAGTTCGGCGTCTACTGGCCGACGCTGGTTCCCGCCGAGGTCGTCACGCAGCGCGTCGTCCTCCCCGACGGCACCTCCCGCCTAATCGAGCACACACCCCCCGGTGACCCCACTAGACCCGGCGACCCCGCTAGACCCGGCGACCCCACTAGACCTGGTGACCTCACTAGGCCCGGTGACCCCGCCGGTCCCGCGGCCGGGCCGGGCGGCCAGTCGCCCGGCCCGCAGGCGGTCTCCGCCGAGGCGGTCGAGACCGTCTCGGCTCCCCTCGGGCTGATCTGCGGTGCCCGCTCGGGAGACAAGGGCGGGAACGCCAACGTCGGCCTGTGGACCCGCACCGACGACGAGTACTCCTGGCTGCGTTCCTACCTGACCACCCAGCGATTGCGGCAGCTCCTCCCGGAAGCGGCGGGCCTGCCCATCCAGCGGCACGAGCTGCCGAACCTGCGCGCGCTCAACTTCGTCGTAGTCGGCCTGCTCGGCGACGGCGTCGCGTCCTCGACGCGGCCAGACCCGCAGGCGAAGGGGCTGGGCGAGTACCTGCGGTCGCGGCACGTCGACCTGCCGGCCCGGCTGGCGAGGCCGTGATGACCGCGCGGACCAGGGACCCGGCCCGCAAGGAGCGGATCCTCAGCGCGGCGGCGGACCTCGTCGCGCGCAACGGCTTCACCGCCGTGTCGATGGAGGACATCGGCGAGGCAGTCGGGATCACCGCGTCCGCCATCTACCGGCACTACGACAGCAAGAGCGCCGTGCTCGTGGCGATGTTCGACCGGGTGGTCGACCGGCTGCTCGGGGACGGGCAGGCGATCGCGGCGTCGCGGACGTCCGATCCCGCCGACGCGCTGGCGCGGCTGGTCGAGGGCCACATCGACTTCGTCGTCAACGACCGCGACGTCGCCCAGGTGTACTTCAGGGAGATCGCCCAGGTGCCGGCGGCCGACCGCCGTCGGCTGCGCCGCAACCAGCGGCTGTACGTCGAGGAGTGGGTGCTGCTGCTCACCGAGCTGCGCCCGGGCCTCGACGACGCGACGGCCCGCGCCCTGGTTCACGCCGCGATCGGCGTCATACAGTCTCCCCTGTGGTACGTGCCCGGGCTGCCGGAAGACCGGCTGCGCTCGCTGCTGCGAGCCAGCGCCCTCGGGGTCCTTGCCCCGGCCACGGCCCCTTTCTCGACCGTTATCCCCTTCTCGGAGGCATGACATGGACTTCGGCGTCACTGAGGACCACGCCGCGCTGCGCGCCGCCGTCGCGGAACTGGCGGGCAGCTTCGGCCACGCGTACTACGCGCGCAAGGCCGAGGCCCGCGAGGAAGCACACGAGCTGTGGGCCGCCCTGGGCAAGCAGGGCTTCCTCGGCGTCAACATCGCCGCGGACTACGGTGGCGGCGGGGCCGGGCTGCTCGAGCTCGCGATCGTCTGCGAGGAGAGCGCGGGCCAGGGCTGCCCGCTGCTGCTGATGCTCGTCTCCTGCGGGATAGCCGCCGAGGTCATCGGCGCGTTCGGCACGCCTGAGCAAAAGGCCCAGTGGCTGCCGCGCCTTGCCTGCGGCGAGGGCAAGATCGTGTTCGCGATCACCGAGCCGGACGCCGGGACCAACACACACAAGATCTCGACGACGGCCGTCCGCGATGGGTCCGACTGGATCTTGCGCGGGCAGAAGTACTACATCTCCGGTGTCGACCAGGCCGACGCGATCCTCGTGGTCACCCGGACCGGCACCGACGCCGCCGGACGGGCCCAGATGTCGCTGTTCCTGGTGGACACCGACGCGCCGGGACTGACGGCCCAGCCGCTGCCGGTGTCGATCACCATGCCCGACAAGCAGTTCACCGTGTTCTTCGACGACGTCCGCGTCCCGGCTGACCGGCTGGTGGGCAGCCCGGGCGACGGCTTTCGCCAGGTGTTCCACGGGCTGAACCCGGAGCGGATCACCGGGGCGGCGCTCTGCGTCGGCGTCGGCCGGTTCGCGCTGGCGAAGGCGGCTCGCTACGCCAGCGAGCGGGCCGTGTTCAGCGCGCCGATCGGCAGCTACCAGGGCGTCTCGCATCCGCTCGCCGCGGCCAAGATCCACGTGGAGGCGGCCGGCCTGATGACCATGAAGGCAGCCTGGCAGCACGACCACGGCGAGCCCGCGGGCGAGGCGTCAAACATGGCCAAGTACCTGGCCGCCGAGGCTGGCATCGCCGCCGTGGACGCCGCGATCCAGGCGCACGGTGGCAACGGCGTCTCCACCGAGCATGGCCTGCTTCCGCTGTGGGGCCTGGCCCGGCTGCTGCGCATCGCCCCGGTCAACAGCGAGATGATCCTCAACTACGTGGCCCAGCACTCGCTCGGCCTGCCCAAGTCCTACTAGGGACCCGCAGGCCATTGGCTCGTGATCTTGCCCGGGATTGCCTCGGCTACGGTCGCGGCGACGCCCTCGCGCTGGTCGAGGCCGTCGGCAACCACACGGCGATCTACCGGCCATCGGCCGGTGGCCAGCGCCAGGGCATAATAGGCGCGTATTCACCGACGGCCGGACCGGGCCGCGCCACAGGAGGAAGCCATGACCGATCGCCGGATGGGCATGTGGTACGAGGAACTACCGGTCGGCACCGTGGTCAGGCACATGATTACCCGCACGCTGACCGAGGCCGACAACGTGCTCTTCACGACCATGTCGATGAACCCGCAGCCGTTGCACCTGGACGCGGACTTCGCCAGCAAGACCCCGTTCGGGCGGCCGCTGGTCAACTCGCTGTTCACGCTGGCGCTCACCGTCGGCATCTCGGTGCCCGAGCTCACGCTCGGCACGACGGTGGCCAACCTTGGCTTCTCGACCGTCGAGTTCCCCGCGCCAGCCTTCGCGGGGGACACGATCCACGTGGAGACCGAGGTGATCGCGGCCCGGCTGTCCGGCTCGCGGCCGGGTCAGGGCATCGTGACCTTCAGGCACATCGCCCGCAACCAGCGGGATGAGGTCGTCTGCCGCGCCGACCGGCAGGCGATGATGCACTGCCGCCCGGCCGACAGCAGCGGGCACGCCCAATAGCCAAGGGCCCGCGGGTCAGGTCGTGACCCGCGGGCCCGATGCTGCCTTACCGGCTTAGGCGGCAGCAATGAGAGGCAGCGAGATTACTGGCCAACGCTGCTCGCGGCCTTGGAGAAGACCGGCAGGTAGCCGTCGGCCTGACCGGTCGCCGTCGGGTGGTAGGAGTCACCGATCGGGATCGTCACGGAATTCAGCCACCCGGACCCGTCGCATAGCTCGTGCCCGGAGAAGGTCGAGCGGACATCGGCGAACGTGGCGTTGTCGCTGGCCGCGGCGGTCTGCATAAGGCCGTCGAGGTCATTGATGCCGGCGTCGATTGCCTGGTGGTCGCCGCTGCTGAGGCCGAGGCAGAGCCAGACCGACGTGTCGTAGAAGTCCGGGTAGTCGAGCAGGATGATTTTCGCATTGGGGGCGTCGGCGTGAATGTCGGCCAGCAGCGTGTTGAGCCGCCCCGGCAGGTTAGCGTTGGCCCAGGTCTCGGCGGAGGAAATCTCGCTCTCGCAGGTACTGGTGGAATCGAGGACGCAATCTTCCATGATGGAGGAGAAGCCCACGTCGTTGCCGCCGATGGTCAGGCTGACCAGGGTCGTCGAGGAGTTGAGCGAGGAGAGCTGGCCGCTGATGACGGTGAGCGTGGTGGCACCGGAGCATGCCGCGAACGAGAACGACGCCGGGGAGTTGGCCGCCGCCCAAAGCGGCCCGTACGCCTGGGAGCTTTGTCCGCAGGAACCGCTCTCGCTTCCCGTTCCGACGCCGGAGGAATAGGAGTCGCCGAGCGCGACGTAATGCACCGTGGTCGATGCGTTGGCGGTGAGCGCGCTGCCGCCCAGGGCGGCGGCTGCAGTCGTGATAGCGGCAATGCCGAAAGAGAGCATGCGGGTGTGGCGCATCTAGTGTCCCTCCAGCGGGAGACCTGTTGACTATGGTGAATGCGCGCGCACCATCGTTATAACACCGGTTACTGGCGAGTAGAAGACCCAGGACCAGGTATATTTAGACGTTGTTGAATGTCATTCCTCGTTCATTTCCCGGATGCGGCATTGTCGGCCCCGCGGACGCGGTCCAGGCCCTTGTAGGTGACCTGTGACTGCAGGTTCGAGTAGCCGTCGATGCCCGGCCGGCCGCCGCTGCGCCCGACGCCCGAGCTCTTCACCCCGCCGAACGGGATGTGCGGCGCCACCTCGCTGTGGTTGTTGACCCAGGCGGTGCCGCACTGCAGCCGGTCCGCCAGTTCCTGGCCCCGCTCGATGTCCGCGGTCCAGATCGAGCCGCACAGGCCGTACTCGGTGGCGTTCGCCGCGGCGATCGCCTCCTCCGCGTCGTCGAAGGGGATCACGGGCAGCACCGGGCCGAACTGCTCCTCATCGACCACCCGCACGCCCGGCCCGGCGTCGGTGAGGATGGTGGGGGTGAAGTAGTTGCCGCTGCTCATCGCGGGCCCGCCGCCGGCCGCCGCCCTGGCCCCGCCGGCCAGCGCCTCGCTTACCAGCTCAGAAACCCGCTCGAACTGCGGCCGGGTCACCAGCGGTCCCATCGTCCCGCCCTCGGATTCCGGCGCGGCCTTGGCCAGTTGCGCGTACCCGGCCAGCTCGGCCACCATGTCGGCGTAGATCGACCGGTGCACGTACAGCCGCTTGATCGCCGCGCAGACCTGGCCGCTCATCAAGAACGCGGCGCCGAACAGCCGCGGCGCGACCACCTTGACGTCGACATCGGGCAAGACGATCGCCGCGTCGTTGCCGCCAAGCTCGCACACGGCCGGCTTCATCGCCCGGCCGGCGGCCTCAGCGATCTTCTTGCCCGCCGCCACCGAGCCGGTGAAGGAGATCAGCCGGGTGCCGGGGTGGCTCACCATCGCGGCGCCGAGCTCGTCCCCGCCGGCCAGGATGTTGATCACTCCCGGCGGCACGAGGTCCTTCCACACCTCGCCCACCTTCAGCGTGCCCAGCGGGGTGAACGGCGACGGCTTGCACACGATCGTGTTGCCGACCACGAGGGAGGAGAAGACCTTCTCCGCCATGATCAGCAGCGGCGCGTTCCACGGCGAGATGCCGGCCACCACCCCGACGGGCTTGCGCACCAGCCGGACGAGCCGCTCGTCGGTGTCCTCGATGATGTCCACCGGCAGCGGGGTGTCGGCCGCGTGGCTGGCGTAGACCTGGGCCATGTAGAGCTCGATGGCGGCCATCTGGACGCCCTTCTCCAGCGACTCCACGTTGTCGATCGGCGTGAAGTTCTCGATGAGCGCCGCGCCCAGGGCCCGGACGGCCTCCCTGCGGGCTTCCTCGCCGAGCGCCTGCCATCCGCCGAGCGCCGCCTCCGCCGCCGCGACCGCCTGGTCGAGCAGCTCCGGCGTGGCGTCGGGTGCGTACCCGACCACCTCGCCCGTCGACGGGGAAAGGACGGGGAACGTCTCGGAGTTCCTGACGATCTTCCCGTTGATCAGGTGCCCAAGGCCCGCGAGGCTCTCGGTGACGCTCATAGGTTGACCCCTTCCCGCGCACTCGATAGAACTATATTCTAGTCATCATAGAACTAGCTTCTAGTCAATCACCAGCCCGCGATGACGCAGGAGGAACGGTGCAGGACCTGAACGGGAAAGTCGCAGTGATCACCGGTAGCGGCGGCGAGCACAGCATCGGCCGCGCCTGCGCCCGCCGGTTCGCGCAGGAGGGCACCAAGCTGGTCCTGGCCGACATCAACGAGCCCGCGCTCGAGGCCACGGTGGCGGACTTGCGCGCGGCGGGCTTCGACGTCCTCGGCGTGCCGGCAGACGTGGCCGACTTCGACTCGGTCAGGCACCTGGCCGACGCGGCCTGGGACCACTACGGGCAGGTCGACATCGCCTGGCTTAACGCCGGCGTCGGTGGCGGCGGGACGCTGTTTGACGACGACATGAGCGACTGGAACCGGGTCATCGGCATCAACTTCCTCGGCGTGCTGCACGGCATCAAGGCCTTCGCGCCGCGGATGATCGCCCAGGGCACGCCCGGGCACATCCTCGGCACCAGTTCCGGGTCAGGCGTGTCAGGCACCATGTACCACACGCCGTCCTACTCCACCATGAAGGCCGCCGTGCTCACGCTGATGGAGTGCCTGTACGCGCAGCTGCGGGACCTGGAGTCCCTGGTGAAGGCGCATGTGGTGCTGCCGCCGCTGACCCAGACGGGGCTGGCCGGTGACCCCTCGTTCATGCCGATGGTGCAGCAGGGGCTGGAGCGAGGCGGCGTGGTGACGGTCCTCGCCCAGCCGGAAGAGGTAGCCGACACCGTTCTCGAGGCGGTCAGGGCCGACCGGTTCTTCGCGACCCTTGACCACGAGGCGGACGAGCGGCGCCTCGGCGGCCGGTTCGCCAAGGACCTTGACTGGCAGAACGACGTCATCCGCAAGCGGGCCGACGCCCTCATCGGCCGCACCGCCCCCGACCCCTACCTGTGGGGCATGAAGTAAACGGCGGGGCGGCGGCCGGGTTACCGCCGCCGCCCCGTGACCGTGCGGGATGCCTCTTGCCTTTCTACAGAACGATCCGGCCCAGCTCTCGCGGCGCAGCCACCTGGGTCGCCGTCCGGTGGACGACATCCTTGGCCCGCTCGCGCAGGACGGCGTCCTGGTCCCCGCACCCGCAGTCGCCGCTGGCCAGGCCGCCCGCGGTGGCTATCGGCTGGTAGGCCGGGTCACCGGCGTAGGTCGCCGTGTACCCGAGCGACTGCAAGACCGTGCGCATCGACGCGGCGCCATCGGCGACACTGGTGCCGCAGGTGGCCGTGCCCTGGGCGTTCGTCGTGGCGGTGCACAGCTGGCTTGAGCCCGCGCTGAACGTGACCGGCTGGCCAGCGATCGGCCCGTTCGGGCCGGTCAGGGTCGCGCTCAGGCTGGAAAGCGAGAGCGTGTCGCCCGACAGGCTCGCCTCGGCCGGCGCCGCCGTCATCATGGTCGGCGCCTGCCAGCTGACCATGACCTGTCCCTGGCCGGACCGGAAGCCCGCGGCCGAGGATCCGCCGGACGCGCACGGGCAGATGTAGTTGCTGCCGCCGCCACCGCCGCCGCCGCCGCCCGAGCAGTTGGTGGCGCCGCCGCCACCGCCACCGAACCAGCCGCCGCCACCGCCGCCGCCCGCGCAGCCACTCCAGCGCCCGCCCGAGCCGCCGAGCGCGCCGCCGCCCCAGCCGGCGGCACCGCCGCCGCCGGGGACCGCGATGGGAAGCGGGCTCGCCCCGATGCCTCCGGAGTAGATCCCGCCGGGCGCTCCCGACCAGCCGTTCATGCCGGTTCCGCCGGCACCGTAGCTGCTCGCGCTTGCGCCCCGCCCGGCTTGCGCACCGTGCGGAGCGCCTGCCGCGCCGCCACCGCCGCCGCCCCAGCCGCCGGCCCCGCCGACGTCATGGGCGTCCGTCGTACCGCGGCTGCCGCCAGCGCCGCCACCGCCGCCCGCCACGAGCAGCCGGCTGGCCAGGCCGGACAGCCCGCCGCGCACGTCGGAACTGCCGCCGCCACCCGCGCCGTTGTCCGGGCCGCCGCTGGCCGAGCTGGCCTGGCCCTGGCCGCCCACGTTGACCTGCAGGCTCTGGCCCGGGGTCACGGGCAGTACCGCCGACACCTTCCCGCCCCGGCCACCGGCCGCCCCGGCCGCGCTCGCGCCGCCCTGCGCGCCCTCGACGGTGAACGTGGCGCTGCGCACGCCCGGCGGGACGGTGAAGGTGTCCGTGCCGACCGTGCTGTAGGTGCATGAGGACAGGCCCGCGACGCCGGTGCTGCCGCAGGCTGTCGTCCCGGCGAGCGCCGGCCGCGGCCCGGCCACGGCGGCGGACGAGCCCGCGATGACAGTGACCGTCCCGACTATAGTGAGCAGTCGAGAATTCTTCATATATTCGCCTTTCCCCCCTGGACATGCCATTGTCCGGATTTATGACACTTCGCGTCCCGCCTGGTACTCGCGTTTTTCGCTGCGGCGGTGCACTGCTACGCACCGTACTTCACTCGCTGTCGCCCGGAAACGGATATTGATATTTTCCTCGCTCGATGTCATGGCTTGCCGATGGGGATTGGTGGCGGATGCGGCGATAACGCCAGGTGTCCGGCATCGCCGCAGGCTGGGGCGTCCTGGGGGAAGCTTCATCGCCAGGCGCCTTTCGACGCTTATTGGCCGTATTTACCGGCCGTCGCCGGGTGATATCTTCAGCGGCCTATCGGAGGAACGCCGTTGAAGCCGGCCAAATCAAGTCCTCGCGGTCGTTTTGATCCAGGCGGCGCATATGCCGCGTCGGGGCAGGCGGCGCGGTATTAACCAACGGTGCGGCCGGTAACCGCGGTCAGGCGGAAGGACGGGCTGGGCGCAGCGGGGTGACGGGGGCAGGATCGGACTCGGCGGCGTCGAACGGGGCGCGGAAGATCAGCCGGATGGCCTGGTCCAGCCGCACGTAGACGCCGCTGATCGGGTAGAGGCCGACCACGAACTCGCGCAGCGACTCGGACAAGACCGAGGTCAGCACGGCGACGATGTCGTCGCGATACGGCTCGGGGATGTCCGCGACGACGGCCGTGAACATGTCGAACTCTCGCTGGGCGAAGCCCTGGAACTCGGCGATGGCGTAGCGGTCGCTGCTCACCGCCAGCGCCATGAGCGCGCCGAAGACGCGGGGGGAGTCCTCGAACGCCCGCGCCGCGGCGTGGAAGACCGTGCGCACCCGCGTGGCGGTCGAGCCGCGGGACCGCCGCTGGCGCTCCCGCAGTTCCGCGTCCATCGGCGCGGCCCAGTCCGCCAGCGCGCAGGCGAACAGGTGGTCCTTGGAGCTGAAGTACCGGTAGAGCGTGCCCAGCGAGACGTTGGCCTCCTCGGCCACGTCCTTCACCTGGATCTTGGCGTAGTCGACACACGCCATCAGCTGGCACGCGGCATCCACGATGCGCTGCCGGCGAGCGCGCTGGTCTTCAGGAAGTGCCCCTGGTGCCGGGATCTCGCGCTCAGGCGCGCTCGCGGGGCGGGTGGAGTGACGGACCATGGCTGTCTTGCCATTTTAGGGGCAGGTCAGCGATAGTGATGCCCGGCGTGCGCCAGTGGCGGCGGCATCGCCGGAGGCCGGAAGGATCGCGGGCATGCTGGCCGTGTCGTCAGGCTCCCGTGGTGACCATCATCGTGGTCATGCGGCGGGCGTTGAAGTGCATGGGGTCCCACTCGATCTCCCCGGCCAGCTCCGCCGTGTCGCCGAAGCGCCGCTCGAACTCCTCGATCATCAGCTTCGCCTGGACCTTCACCAGGTTCAGCCCGATGCACAGGTGCGGGCCCGCGCCGAAGATGATGTTGCCCGAGTGGTCGCGGGTGATGTCGAACCGGCGTGGCTCGGGCCACCGGCTCGGGTCGTTCCAGGCGGGAGAGAACAGCGGCATGACGAACGACCCCTTCTCGAGCAGCTGCCCGCCGAGCTCGGTGTCCGCCACGGGGAACCGCGGGATCCCGCCGAACTTCCCGTGCCCCGCCCAGCGCAGGATCTCCAGCGTGGCCGCCTCCATCAGGTCGGGCCTGCTCCGCAGCAGCTCGCGCTGGTCCCGATGGGTGAGAAGGGCGTAGAGCGCGTAGGTGTGCAGGTCGACCGCGGTGTCCGCGCCCGCCACCACGAGGGCGGAGATGACCGAGAGGATCTCCACGTCGGTCAGCCGCTCGCCCGATTCTTCCGCCGCGATCAGCGTCCCGATGAAGTCGTCGCCGGTGTCGGCGCAGCTGCGGCGCTCGGCCACCATGTCCAGGATGTACTGCAGGCCCGGTTCGCAGTCCGCCGCGAACTGGTCCCGCTCCTCGGCCGAGTACATGGGGTTGCTCGCCCGGACCATGTTCCAGCCCAGGCCATGCTCGAAGAGGCTCTCGGCCGCTGGCGCCACGCCGACCATCCGGGCAATGGACCGGACGGGCACCTTCAGGGCGATCTCGGTGGCGACGTTGAACTCGCGCGGGTCGGCGATCTCGTCGAAGATGGCGGCGATCGTGTCCCGCACGCTGGCCTCGATCTTGTCCATGACCCGGCGCGAGAACGCGGGGTTGGTCAGCCGGCGCAGCCGCAGGTGCTCCGAGCGGTCCACGTTGAGCAGCGAGCGCTCCGACATCCGGTCGAACAGGTTCCACTGCGACTGCGGCTTGGGTGGCGGCGCGTCGCTCCAGTCGGCCGTGCGCGCGCTGAACCGCGGATCCCGCAGTGTCTCGGTGACCAGGTCGTTGGGGGAGACGAGCCAGGCGTTGATGCCGGTGTGGAACGCGACCGGGTACTCGCGCAGCAGCCGCTCGTAGGTCGGGAAGGGATCCTTCATGAACTCCATGTCGAACGGGTTGTAGACCGAGAAGTCGATCTCCACCCTGCCGGTGTCCGTGGCCAGTGGCTGAGTCATGTCCCTACTCCCGCTGGTGCGTGCCTGTCCGGGGCCTGGCGGGCTCGCGCCCATCGCAGTAATCTAGTTCTAGTCACCTGCAATGTAGTTCTAGCTTGCGATCGCGGTCAAGGCTGCGGCACAGTGAGAACCGCAAGCACCACCGCGGTTGGAGGTCGCCGATGGCGTCGGGCTGGCAGGTCGAGGTATCCAGGGAGCGCTGCATGAGCACCGGGGCCTGCGCGTTCAGCGTCCCCGAGGTGTTCGCCCTCGATGACGCGGGCATCTCGACGGTCATCGGCGAGGTGGACGGGAGCGAGCGCATCAGGAACGCGGTGGAGGAGTGCCCCGCGGCGGCCCTCCGCCTCCTCCGCCCGCAATAGCGGCTAGCGGGCCGGCCCGCCGGGCCGGCTGACGCCGGCTTCCCTCTCGATCCGCAGGGCAAGCGCCTCGGCCAGCAGCTTGCGCTGCTCGGGGAACTGCCTCGACATCGCGGGCAGGTCGACCGAGGGCACGGTGACCAGCATCAGGTGGCTCAGCGCCAGCCCGCGAAGGGCGTGGAAAAGCAGTGATCCCAGCGCCGGGCGGGAAACCCCCGTGCCCGCCAGGACCTCCGACTGGAGCCGGCTCAGCGGGGGCTGGGTGGCCTCGTTGATCCCGTCCAGGGTCCGCCTCGTCTGCTCCGAGGTCCGCGGGTCATGGCTGAGGCTGATCAGCACCTGCGTGAACACCAGGTAGTCGGGGGACCCGTAGTAGCCCTCGAGGATCTCCAGGTAGCTCTCGACCCGCTCGGTCAGCGTGCCGCCGGTGATCGTGGCCTGCTCGACCGTCACGCCGAGGCGCCGCGCGCCCTCCTCAAGTACCGCTGTCATCAGCGCTTCCCTGGTGCCGAAGTAGTACTGGATCACCCCCCAGGACAGTCCCGCCTGTTCCGCGATCGCGTTGGAGCTGGCCCGGTACAGGCCCTGCTCCAGGATGCACGCGATGGCCGCGTCCAGCACCCGCTGGCGGGAAGCGCTGTCGCCCGGGGGCCTGCGCCGCGAGTCGCGGGCAGCGGCCCGCCCGGCACGGTTCGCGCTGTCCCTTGACCGCGGAATGGCCTCCGTCATCTGGCCTCCGTCACCTCAGCTCTTTCTTCGCCACCTGCACGGCGGAATTCTAGTAAGCACCCTGGCCTGCCTCTTGATGGATGTCCTCCCAGCCGCTAGCGTCATTTTCATAGTAAATGCTATGAAGGCTCTCGCGGTAGGGCCGCAGTGGAAGGGGCGTATCTGGTGCCTCGCGTCACCCCGCCGGTTCCCGGCCACGACGATGGGTACTTCTGGGACGGGGTCGCGGCGGGCCGGCTGCTTGGCCGGCGCTGTGCCGCGTGCTCGTACCTGCAGCATCCGCCGTCACCGATGTGCCCGCGCTGCGGGTCGGTCGACTGGGCGGTCATCGACCTGGCCGGCACCGGGTCGGTCTACAGCTGGATCATCTCTCACCACCCCAGCCAGCCCGACGACGAGCCGCGGGTGGTGGCCCTGGTCGAGCTGGACGAGGGCGTCAGGATGGTGACCAACCTGCGCGGCATCGAGGCCGCGGACATCCGCGTTGGCCTGCGGGTCGGGGTCGGCTTCCACGAGGTCGGCGGCGTGCGGCTGCCGCAGTTCAGCCCGCTGGAAGGACAGTCTTGATGTCGCTGTTCAAGGGCCAGACCGCGGTCGCGGGCGTCGGGCAGACCGAGTTCTCCAAGTACTCAGGCCGCAGCGAGCTCCAGCTCGCCTCGGAGGCGGTGCGCGCGGCGCTCACCGACGCGGGCCTGCGGCCCGCCGACGTGGACGGGCTCGTCACGATGACCGTCGACCCCAACGACGAGCTGTCGCTGATGCGCAGCGTGGGCATCGATGAGGTCCGCTGGACGAGCCGGACCCCGTTCGGCGGCGGCGGGTCCAAGGCCATGCTCCAGCACGCCGCGGCGGCGGTCGCCTCAGGCGCCGCCGACGTGGTGGTCTGCTACCGCGCGTTCAACGAGCGCTCAGCGACCAGGTTCGGGCAGCCGAGCAGCCAGCCCAACCCGGCCTGGAACTGGTACAAGCCCTTCGGCCTTGACACCCCGGCCAAGGTCTACTCGCTGTGGTACCAGCGCTACATGACCACCTACGGGCTGACCAACGAGGACTTCGGCCGGTACACCGTGGTCGCTCGCAAGCACGCGGCGAACAACCCGAGCGCCTGGTTCTACTCCAGGCCGATCACGCTGGCCGACCACCAGGCCTCGCGGTGGGTCGTGGAGCCGGTCCTCCGGCTGCTCGACTGCTGCCAGGAGAGCGACGGCGGCGTCGCCATGGTCGTCACCAGCACCGAGCGTGCCCGTGACCTGGCGCAGCCCCTGGTCACCCTGGAGGGCGCGACCCAGACTCACCTGTCGTCCGCGGGCGACAACACGATGTTCAACTTCTACGGCGCTGACCTCGCCTGGTTCGAGGAGGCCAGCTACGTCGCCCGGCAGCTGTGGGAGGGCACGGGGCTGGCCCCCGGCGACATCGACGCCGCGATGATCTACGAGAACTTCAGCCCGGTGGTGTTCTTGCAGCTGGAGGCGTTCGGCTTCTGCGGCCGGGGCGAGGCGGCCGGCTTCATCGCCGGTGGCCACATCGAGCTCGGCGGGACGCTGCCGGTGAACACGCACGGCGGCCTGCTTGGCGAGGCCTACATCCACGGCCTCAACAACGTCATCGAGGGCGTGCGGCAGATCCGCGGCACGTCCGTCAACCAGGTTCCACGTGCGGCGCGGATCCTGTGCGCGGCGGGCCACAGCGCCCTCATCCTCGGCAACGGCGAGGCCTGAGCCTCCCCGCCCCTTGAGGCTTCATTGTAACTACTATATTTTGGGCATATGTGACCTGGGCCACATCCGGATGGAGGCTTTCCGATGGCGCAGCGCCTTATCTCGGCCGACGACCACGTCGACCTCAGCCACGAGAAGATCATGTCCTTCCTCGACCCCAAGTTCCACGGCGAGTACGTCGACGCGCTCAAGGCGTTCGCCGCGGCCATGACCGGCACGCTCAGCAGCGAGGCCAACCAGCGCTGGCGCAAGCAGGAGGGCCTTGAGGGCGCGAGCGAGACCAACATGATGAACCGGCCGCCGACGTCCAACGCCGCCTTCGGCCGCACCGGCTACACCAATGCCGCCGACCGGCTGGCCGACATGGACACCGACGGCGTCGCGATCTCCTCGACCTACTGCGAGGTCAGCGCGTTCCGTTACCTGTACATGGTCAAGAACGGCTGGCGGGAGGCGACCCGGGCGTTCAACACCGCGCTCGGAGACTTCGCCGCTACCGACCCGCAGCGGCTGCTGGTCTCCTACCAGATCCCGATCCACGACGTCGACGCCGCGGTCGACGAGGTCAAGTGGGCCAAGACCGTCGGCTGCAAGTCGCTTCAGCTGCCCGTCTTCCCCGCCGAGCTTGGGCTGCCTGACTACTGGGACTCCCGCTACTACCCGCTGTGGCGCGCGGTCTCCGACAGCGGCCTGCCGATGTGCTTCCACATCGGCCTCAACACGCAGCTCGAGGACCTCGCCCGGCGCGACCCCACGCCGCAGAAGGGCATCTTCGTGCCGATGGTGGGCCTGTCGACCGCAGAGCCCCTGGGCATGTGGGTGCTCACCGCGGTCCTCGAGCGCTTCCCTGACCTCAAGCTCGTGTTCGTCGAGCCCGGCGTTGGCTGGGTCGCGTGGTGGCTCTACATCGTCGACGACCTCGCCGCCCGCCAGGGTTATGAGTTCCCCGGCCTGAAGAAGGCCCCCAGCGAGTACTTCCGCCAGAACATCAACGTGACGTTCATCGACGAGCCCGATGTCATCAAGTACGCCCACGACATCATCGGCGTGCAGAACATCCTGTGGTCCTCGGACTACCCGCACCCCGTGACCAGCTGGCCGCGCTCGCAGGCGATCGCCGAGGAAGTCACCGCGGGCGTCACCGACGAGGAGCGCCGCCTGATCCTGTCGGGCAACGCCGAGCGCGTGTGGAACCTGTAGCCCCCGATGCCACGGGCGCGGCGGCCAGGGCGGTCATTCGCGTCAACGTGAGCGACGTGGCCCCGCCTGGGTGCGAGGAGCTCGCGCTGGAGGTCGTCGCGCCGGCCGGGGCCGGGCAGGCACCGGCTCGCGCGGCCTTGTTCTGCTTCCCCGGCGGGGGGATGAGCCGCGGCTACTTCGACCTGCCGGTCCCCGGCTACAGCTTCGCCGAGTTCGCCAGCAGGCGCGGCTTCCTCGTCGTGCTAGCCGACCATCCTGGTGCCGGCGACTCCGACGCGCCCGACGACGGCTGGACGCTGACGCCGAGCGTGGTGGCCAGCATCGAGGTCGCGGCCGTCTCCCGGGCGCTCGCCCGGCTCAGGGCGGGGGATGTCGACGGGGTCGCCGCGCTGCCCGCGACGGCCGCCGTCATCGGCGTCGCGCACTCCATGGGCGCGCACCTGGTCATCGGCCAGCAGGCCCTGAGCCGGAGGTACGACGGCCTTGTCCTGCTTGGCTGGGGCGGCCACGGGCTTCCGCAGTACCTGGACGCGGCCGACGTGGCGATCGCCGAGCTTGACCGGACCGACCCGGACGCCTTCGCGGCCGCGCTCGTCGCCTCCGCCCAGCGCCGGCACGACCACCCGCTCCCGGTGCTCGCCCGCGGTCGCTCCGCGCTGCTGGTCGCGACCGTCATGCCCGACGACGTGCATCAGGCGCTGGTGGACGCCAGGGCGCCGCTGCTCGCGGTCGTCGGGAACGCGACGCTGATCCCCGGCTCAACCCGGCGGGCCTCCGCCGCTGTCGACGTGCCCGTCTTCCTCGGCGTCGGGGAGAACGACATCGCCACCAATCACCGGCTCATCCCGAGCGAATTCCCGGCATCGAGGGACATCACCCTGTTCGTCCTCGAGGGCGCCGGGCACAACCAGAACGTCGAGCCGGGCAGGCACGAGCTCTGGGAACGCGTCACCAGCTGGGCGGACCAGCTCGCGAGCAGGAGGAGCTGACACATGGGTGTCCTCGACGGCCTGAAGGTCCTCGACCTGTCCTGGGGCATCAGCGGCCCGGTCGCCGGCATGCTGCTGGCCGACCACGGTGCCAGCGTCACCAGGATCGAAGCCCCGGACGGCGGCCCGCTGCCGGACGTCTCCGGGTACCCGGTGTGGAACCGGGGCAAGCGCAGCGCCGTCCTTGACCTGTCCGGCGAGCGGGACCGCCGGCGCCTGGTCGCCCTGGCCAGCCAGGCCGATGTCCTCGTCGAGAGCTTCAGGCCCGGCACCGCCGACCGGATGGGCATCGGCTACGACGTCCTGGCCCGAGTCAACCCGGGCCTCATCTACTGCGACATCACCGGCTATGGCAGCGACGGCCCGGATCGCGACCGGCCCGGGATCGACGGGCTCGTCGCCGCCCGCACCGGGCACCAGTTCGAGGTGCGGGGCCGGGTCGGCGGCACCATCGGCCTGCTGTCGGGAACCGAGGGCATGATGCCCGGGCTTGAGGCGCCCGAGGGCTGCTGGGTGGGACCGGACCGGGAGGGGCCGCTGTTCACCGGCGTCCCCTGGATCAGCATGGCGACCGCCTACATCGCGGTGATCGGGATCAACGCCGCCATCAGGGCGCGCGGCATCACCGGCCAGGGGCAGCGCGTCAGCGCCTGCCTGCTCCAGGGCGTGCTGGCCACCACGATCGCCGGGTGGATGCGAGTCGAGCACTCCGACGTTCCGCTGTTCGAGACCTGGGTGATTGACCCGCGCGCGCCCAAGGGCTTCTTCCAGGGCAGCGACGGCACATGGACGCACCACTGGGTGCCGCTGCCTGAGTTCATACTGAACGCGGCGGCTGGCGGCATGCGGGCCACGCCCGAGCTGACCTCACCGAAGGATGCCTCGCTGCGGATCAGCCCCAAGGCCGAGGACATGGTCATCTTGCACGCGCTCAACGACCCGCTCACCGAGGCGGTCAGCCAGTACACCGCCGGCCAGTGGGTCGACCTCGCCGCCCGGGTCGGCGTCCCGGTGCAGCCAGTGCGCTCGCCGGAGGCCGCGCTGCTTGACCCGGCCCTGCTCGCCGACGGCTGCGTGGTCGAGGTCGCCGATCCCGAGCTTGGCCCGCTGCGCCAGGTCGGCCGCGTCGTCGAGCTCGCCCGGCACCCGCAGCCCGTTCCCGCCGGTGCCGCCCCACGCGGCGCCCACACCGACGAGGTAAGGGCCGAAGCCGATGCTCTGCTTGCCCAGGGGGGCGACCACCTGGAGCCCCCGATCCGGGCGCTTGGCGCGTCGTCTTCCTTCGCTTCTGCTCCTCGTTCCTCGGAGCCAGCCTCACCTCCCACTTCTGATAACAGCAAGACAGAGCTAGCGCACCCGCTGGACGGGATCACCGTGCTCGACCTTGGGCTGGCGGTGGCCGGGCCGTTCGGCACGCAGGTCCTGGCGCAGCTCGGTGCGCGCGTCATCAAGGTCACGATGATGCACGATAAGTTCTGGTTCAGCAATCACATCGCCATGTGCTGCAACCGGGACAAGGAATCGATCACGCTCAACCTCAAGGACCCCGAGGCGATGACCGTCCTGCGCAAGCTGGTATCCGGCGCCGACGTCGTACAGCACAACATGCGCTACGACGCCGCCGAGCGGCTCGGCATCGACTACGAGAGCCTGCGGGCGATCAACCCCAGGCTCGTCTACTGCCACACGATGGGTCACGAGCAAGGCGTTCGCGGCGCGCACCCCGCCAACGACCAGACGGGCGCGGCATTGGCCGGGACGAGCTGGCTCGACGGGGGCCTGGACAATGGCGGCCGTCCCGTCTGGTCGGCCACGTCACTCGGCGACACCGGCAACGGCTACCTGTCCGCGCTCGGCATCATCCAGGCGCTGTATGACCGGGACCGCACCGGCGAGGGACAACTCGTCCGCACCTCGATCATCTACGCGCAGCTGCTCAACTGCTCCATGGCCTGGGTGTCGCCCGACGGGGCGAGGGCGGCGGCCCGCCCCCGTCTCGACGCCGACGGCTGGGGCTGGGGCGCCCTGTACCGCATTTACCGGACGTCCAGTGGCTACCTCACCATCGCGGCCCTCTCCGACGGGGCGTGGCGGTCGCTCACCAAGGCGACCGGCAGGCCGGAGCTGGCGAGTGACCCTCGCTACGACAGCCCGGCGTCCCGTTCTGCCCACGACGCGGAGCTGGCCGCGGAGCTCGAGGCCGTCTTCGGTGCCCGGCCGGCCGCGGACTGGTTCGAGGTCCTGGACGCGGCCGGCGTGCCGTGTGAGGTCACGGATCCCGATTACGTGGTCCGGCTGTTCGACGACCCGGACGCCGAGCGGCGGCAGCTGACGGCTTCCTTCGAGCACCGGATGGTCGGGGCGATGAAGCTCGGCGGCCTGTCCTTCCGGCTGTCGGGCACTCCCGGGGTCATCAAGAGCGGGCCGCTGTGGCCGGGGCAGGACAGCAGGAAGATCCTCGGTGAGCTGGGCTACACCGAGGAGGAGATCAGCAAGCTACTCGAGGCCGGCGCGGTCGACGACACATCGGTCAGCGGACAGCGGAGGGCAGGCCCCAATGGCTGAGGCTAAGGCTGGGCAGCGATTCCAGTGCACGACCTGCGGCACGCAGGTCGTGGTGATCAAGACGGAAGGCCAGGCCCCCCGCTGCTGCGGCGCCGACATGGTCAGCTCGTCCGCGCGCCCGGCCAAGCCCCCGGCACAAGGCTGACCCGAGGACTAAAGCGCGGGCCAGCCGACTGCGGTGACGTTGCCCGGGCTCCCCGGCTGGCGCGGGAGCCCAGGGTGGCGACCGTCCGCCGCGCCCGCGGGAGTACCGTGAGTAGCAGGCGAGAGCAGGCAGGGGAGGCTATCGATGAGCCACGACGCACGCGGATCGGTACGGGTGGAAGCCGGGGCCAAGCGGGTTCGTGCCTACCTGGCCGGGCGACTTGTCGCTGACACGACCCGGCCGGTCCTGGTGTGGGAGGGTCCTTCCTACCCGGCGTACTACCTGCCGCTCGCCGATGTCGCGGCGGAGCTGGTGCCGACAGGGAAGAGGGAGCACTCCCCGAGCCGGGGCGAGGCCGAGATCCTCGATGTGCGGGTGGACGGGGCCACGGCGCAGGCCGCGGCCAGGCGCTACCCCGGTTCCCCGCTGGAGATGATCCGCGACCTGGTCCGGTTCGACTGGGGAGCGATGGATGAGTGGCTCGAGGAGGACGAGCCGGTCTACACCCATCCCCGGGACCCCTACACCAGAGTGGACATCCTGGCCAGCTCCCGCCGTGTCCGCGTGGAGCTTGACGGGGTGGTGGTCGCCCACTCGGCTCACCCGTCCATCCTGTTCGAGACGCACCTGCCGCCGCGCTACTACCTGCCGCTAAGCGACGTCAGGATGGAACTGCTGCGCCCCTCGGACACGCACACGTCCTGCCCGTACAAGGGCACGGCCAGCTACTGGTCGGTGGATACCGGGCAGCAGCTGCACCGTGACATCGTCTGGATCTACCGCACCCCCCTGCCAGAGAGCCAGAAGATCGCGGGCCTCGCCTGCTTCTACAACGAGAAGGCGGACATCTTCCTGGACGGCGAGCTACAGCAGCGGCCAAGGACAAAGTTCAGCTAATGCTGTGCCCGCGCCTGGCCCGAATGCGGCAAGGGCTCGGCCGGATGCGCCGGGCGCGGACGCACGGGGTCCGCTGAGGTCACTAGCGCCCCGCGCATTCCCCGGAGTCCCATCCGCTTTCGTCTTCCAGGTAGAATTATCCTTTTGGGTAAAAAAGCCTACGTTATCGTGTGCCAATTTTACCTAACGGGAAAATCCTTCGAGATAATGCCAGACCAAGCGCCCGTGCAATCGCCCGAGCAGCCGTGCAACCCCGATCAGGCGACCGCAATGGCGACCGCGTGCAGGATCAGGCCGATGCCGCAGCCAACCACGGTGCCGTTGATGCGGATGAACTGCAGGTCGCGGCCGAGCAGCAGCTCCAGCTGGGTGGAGGTCTCATGGGCGTCCCAGCGCTGGATGGTGCCCGTGACCAGGCCGGCCAGCTCATCGTGGAACTGATCGGCCAGCGCGCGGGCGCCCGACTCGATGACGTGCTCGATGCGTTCCTGAAGCCTCGGGTCACCGGCGAGCCGATGCCCCGCGGCCTCGATCGCGCTGGTCATCCGCTTGTGCAGTTCGGAGTCCGGGTCGGCGGCCTGAGTGCGCAGGGTTTCCTTGACCCTGCCCCACAGCATCGAGGACCAGTCACGCATCAGCGGGCTGCCCATGAGCTCGTTCTTGAGGTGCTCGCCGCGCTCGCGCAGCCCCGGGTCGCTCTCCAGCCGGTCGGGCAGGCCGGCGATCCACTCCTCGAACTGCTTGCGGGTCTCGTCGTCCGGGTCGTCAGCCATCGCGGCGAGGCGCCCTCGCAGGTGCGCGTACATCCGGTCGAAGACCCGCCCGTAGACCAGCCCGGGTACCCAGCGGGGGGCCTCGGACTCGAACCGCACGCGCAGCTCCTCATGATGCTCATCCAGGTAGGTGTCGGCGCTAGACAAGATGTTGTTGAACAGCTCAGAATGATGGCCGCCTGCGATGATGGCCCGGACCACGCGCCCGGCGAGCGGCGACACGTCAACGGAGTCCACGCCGCGTGACAGCTGCTCGGAGATCACCCGCTGGGCGTCCTCGTCCCGCAGCGTCTCCGCCAGCGTGACCACGAGGTCGGAGGCATGCCCTGCGGCGCGTGTCGCGTTGTCCGGCCGGACCAGCCAGGCCGCGAGCCGGGCGGACAGTCCGGCCGCGCGCAGCCGGTCAGCCAGCACGTCGCCGTTGAGGAAGTTCTCCTGGACGAACTGGCCAAGGGTCGCGGCGAACTGGTCCTTGCGCTCGACGAGCACCGCCGTGTGCGGGATCTTCAGGCCCAGCGGATGCCGGAAGACGGCCGTCACCGCGAACCAGTCGGCGACACCGCCGACCATGGAGGCCTCGGCCCCGGACTGGACGAAGCCAAGGAAGACCCCGTGCGCACCATAGATGGTCACGCCGATGAAGACGAGTGTCACGCCCGCGAGCAGGGCGGTGGCCCGGCGTCGTGCCTGGATCAGGCGACGCGTCCGCAACTCGGCCGATTCCCGCTTGATCGCGGGCGCCCCTGAGGGATTGGCCGGCGGCATGGACGCCGTCGTCGCAGGCTCCATCGGGCTGTCCCCCGTCAGTCGTGCCGCGGGCGGCCGCCCGCGCCCGCGTCAGGCGAGTAGTTCTCTTGCGCTAGCCCTAGTCTCGCAGGTCCCCGGGACTGACTCTGACCGGGAGGCGGCCGAGACAGCCAAGCCACCCAGGCGTGCTGGGGATTACCTGCCCAGACCGCGCGAGCGGAAACTGGGGGATTGACCTGATTGACGCGGGCTTTGGCGTTCAGTCGGGGCTTAGCGGGGCTGCCCGCGGGCACCCGGCACTGAGTGCGCCGGTTGCACCCCTCCGCCCGGCGACGCCGGGCGGAGGGGGCGTTCGGGTCAGGAGGCGACGATGCCTTCCCCGCCCACCGCGCCAGGGACGGTGACCGACCCGGTCTCGGTGAGGGTGCCGCCCGGGCCGACGCGGAACGCGTCGACATCGCCCGGGCCGCCGGCCTGCACGTACAGGTACTGGCCGTCAGCCGACGCGGTGGCGTCAACCGTTCCCGCGTCGGTCGCGGCCGGCGCCAGCTGGGTGAGGGCCCCAGCCGCGTTGTCGCGCAGCACCGACTCGGTGCCGCTGCCCGCGTTGGATGCGTACAGGGTGCCGTCCGCGGCGGTGATCCAGCAGGTCGCGGCCTGTCCCGTGGCGATGGTGCCGAGTTGGGTGAGCGCGCCATCGCGGGCCACGCTGAACGTCGACACCGCGTTGGGGCCGGCCTCGGCTACGACGAGGTGCCCGTAGTTGTCAAAGGTGAATCCGAACGGCACGGCCCCCGGCAGCGACGTCACGGCGGGCGTGGCCGACAGGCCCAGCTTCCCGACGCTGAACACGTCGATGGTGTTGCCGCCGTTCTTGGTCGTGACGATCAGGTGCGACCCATCCGGGGTGAACCCGATCTGGCCGGGAACGCTGGTGAACTGGGGTGTCTGATCCGGGTTGAGGCCGAGCGCGCGGTGCCAGGCAGGGACAGGGGCCAGGAAGCCGCCGGCCTGCACGAAGCCGGAGACGGAACCGCCGCCCAGCGCGTTCAGCACGTAGACCGAATTCCCGCGGACGGCGATGCTGACCGGAAACTGGCCGCCGGAGCCGATCACCTGGCGGCGCGCGAGCTGGTCGCCATGGACAGCAAAGACCGTGATGGTATTAGTGCCCGCGTTGACCGCGTACAGCAGGTTGGCTTCCCTGTCGTAGGCGAGCGATCCTTCCGACGCGAGGTGGTCGACGACGGAGCCGCCCAGCGCGCCACCGTTACCACCGGTGGGATAACTTCCGGCCTGGGCCAGGCCGCCGGCCGCGGTGCGCTGGTAGGCGACGATCGTGTTGCCGCTGGTGCCGTCGGTCTGCACGAAGACGGCGGGCTCCGCCCGGGTGCCGTCCTGCGCGGGCGCCGCGCTTGCGGGCAGCGCCGAGATCGCTACCGCGGCGACGCCGCTCACCGTGACCGCCGCTAGCTTGCTGAGGGGCTTCATGACACTCCTTCGCGTCATGGATGTTAACTGGACATAAGGTCGGCGTCGCCGCGGCGGCGAAGTCTTACGAACGTCAGGCTCGCGGGACCCCCCTGTAACCGCCTCGTAAGGACTTCCGCGCCACACCGGCGCCACACCCGCGCTGCCCGCGGGCAACTGCGGCCAACTGTGGCCGCGACTGCGAGACCGCGCCTGACTCCCGGTCTGCCTTGACAGCGACAGCGTTCTTTGTACGCTTGTCTTATGACAATAGATAAAGGACTCAGCGGCCTGGCTGGCGGTGACGGCGCCGCTCTGCCCGGCGGCGCTCTGCCCGGCGGCGCCTTCCCGGCGGGCGACGCCTCCGCGACGGGCGGGCGCGGGTCCCGATCGCCGATTGAGTTCCGGCTCGACCCTGACTCAGGGGTGCCGACCTACCTCCAGCTCGTCCAGCAGGTGGAGCACGCGCTGCGACTGGGCTACCTGGAGCCAGGCGACCAGCTGCCCAAGGTCAGGGACGTGGTCGCGGCCCTGACCATCAACCCGAACACGGTGCTGAAGGCCTACAAGGAGCTTGAGACCAAGGGCCTGGCGGCTGGCCGGCCGGGCCAGGGGACATTCGTCCAGGCCACCTTGAGCCAGGTCGCGCTGCCCGAGCTGGCCGGGCTGCGCCGATCCCTGCAGGGCTGGCTGGTGTCGGCGGGCCAGGCCGGACTCGATGAGGACGGGGTCGTGGCCCTGTTCAGCAGCGTCCTGCGGGACTGGGCCGCCCTCGGGCCCGTCCCGGCGGGCCAGCGCGGCTATCAGCACCGCCGTCAGCGGGACGGCAGTGCTCGGCCCGGCCGGGAAAGCGCCGGGTCGGAGGGCGTCGCGTGAACGTCATCCAGACCTCCGGCTTGGGCAAGAGGTACGGCGGCGGCTGGGCGCTGCGGGACTGCACCCTGGCGCTCGCCGCCGGGCACCTAGCCGCGATCGTCGGCCCCAACGGCGCGGGCAAGACCACCCTGCTGAACATGCTGGCCGGGCTGGCCATGCCGACGGCCGGCACCGCCACCGTGCTCGGTGACCAGGACCCGGGGTCGGCCGCCGCGCTTGACTCGATCGCGTTCGTCGCGCAGGACGCGCCGGTCTACAAGAACCTGCTGGTATCCGACATGGTGCACCTGACGAGGAACCTGAACCGGCACTTCGACCAGCGCTACGCCCGTGCCCGGCTGGCCCAGCTCGAGATCCCGCTGAAGAAGAGGGCAGGCAAGCTATCTGGCGGCCAGCAGGCCCAGCTGGCGCTGACCCTGGCGCTGGCCCGGCGGCCACGGCTACTCATCCTCGACGAGCCGCTGTCCTCGCTCGATCCGCTGGCCCGTCGCGACTTCCTGACGACGGTGCTGACGGCGATGGCCGACGACGGCGTGTCGGTCTTGCTGTCGTCGCACTCTCTGCCCGAGCTTGACCGGGTCGCAGACTACCTCATCGTGCTGGCCCGGGGGCGTCTCCAGCTGGCGGGGGAGATCGATGAGGTGCTCGCTCGGCACCGCCTGCTGACCGGCCCGGCCGGCGAGGCGGGCGCCTGCGCCCGGCGGTTCCCGACGGTGCAGGTCCAGCAAGCCGACGCCCAGGCCCACCTGCTGGTGGCGACGGACGCGGCTGACCCGGCGCCGCCGGGCTGGGAAGCCCACCCAGTGGGCCTGGAGGAGCTCGTCCTGGCCTATCTGCGCGCGCCTTCCGAGCGTGCCCTCGGCCGCGCAGGACTGCCTGGCCTTTCGCACGTTGACCAGGCCGAGCCGACGCGGGCCGCACGATGACCGTCATCACGATGCCCGTGCAACCGGCCCGGCCCGCGGCTGGCAGCCCGCCTCCGCCGGTGCCGTGGCGGCGGATGGTCTGGGTCACCTGGCGCCAGCAGCGGCCCGCGCTGGTCACCCTGCTCGGGCTCGCCGCCGGGCTGGCCGTCTTCATGCTGGGCGAGGGGCTGAGGATCCACCACGACTACGCCTCCCTGTTCGCCTGCCGCCCGGCTGGCTCCGCCACCTGCCGCGACCTGAGCAGCTCATTCGGCAGCGGGGACTGGCACGTTGGAGACGCCATCAACATCGTGCTGCAACTGTCTCCTGCCCTGACCGGTGCGTTCATCGGCGTGCCGCTGCTCGCCCGGGAGCTGGAGACCGGGACCTTCAGGTACGCCTGGACCCAGGGCATCGGCAGGCAGCGGTGGACGATCGCCAAGCTGGTGCTGCTCGGCGCCGTGTTCGCTCTAGGCGCCGCTGTGCTCGGCCAGGTCAACAGCTGGTTCTACCAGCCGTTCGCCCAGCAGCAGGGCATGACCCCGCTCAGCGCGGCGGTCTTCGGCACGCGCCCGATCGCCTTCGCCGCCTGGACGCTGGCCGGCTTCATCCTCGGGGCGTTCCTCGGCATGCTCATCCGCAAGACCGTCGCCGCGATGGTCGCCACCCTCGCCGCGTACGCCGGGCTCGACCTCCTGACCTGGCAGTACCTGCGGCCGCACTATCCGGTCAGCGGGCTGTGGCCGGCGCAGGCCGTCGAGGCCTGCTGGCTGCTGGCGCTGTCGCTGCTGCTCGGCGCGGCCACCGTCTGGCTAGCTCGCCATCGTGCCGCCTGAGGAGCGAGCGGCAGCTGTCCCTTGAGCTGATGCGCGCTGGCCGGGCAGGGCGGGCCCTCAGGGGTTGCTTGGCGCGGTGTTGGGGGTCGGTGAGCAGCCCGACGAGCAACCGCCCCCAGTGGTGCTCGATGGCGTCGTGGTTGCCGTGGGGGTATCGGTTGCCGTGGTTGTGGACGTGGGCGTAGGGGTCGTTGTTGGCGTGGGCGACCAGCTGGACGTGCTCGGTGACGTTGCCGAGGGCGCCCGTGTCGCTGCGGCGGAGGTGGCCTTCTGCGACGGCGTGGCAGTCGCCGTCGATGTGGCGTCAAGCGACGGTGATGACGTCGGCTGGCCCCCCTTCCCCGGCTGCGTCCCGCCTGAGGTGATCATCGCCGTGGCCACGCCCGCCACGATGGCCAGCGAGGCCACGCAGGCCGCGATCACCAGCAGCGACCGCCGGGTGAGCCGGCCGCGCCGAGCCGGGGCGGGGCCCTGGAGCAGCGTGCCACCGGGCCGCGTCGGCGCGCCGCTCACGACCGTCGGCTCCGGGCGTGCTGGCGCCGGGGTCTGGTTCGTCCGGGTCCTGGGGGCTTCACTGGCCGGCGCAGCGCTGGACGTGGCCTGTCCAGTCGGCGGCGGCGGCGTTCCCTCCGGGCGGCTCGCGCCTTGCGGGCCGGATAGCGGACCTTGACTTAGCGGAACGTACCGGCCGAAGCTCGCAGTAACCGACGCGGGTAGCCAGTCCGGCGTCAGGACGTCCACTCCCTCGCTGAGCTGCTCAAGCAGCTGGCCAGGAGCGGGCCGGTCGGCCGGCTCCTTCGCCAGGCATGCCTCGAGCAGCGGCCTCAGCTCTTCGGGGACCCGGGTCAGGTCCGGCGGCTCGTGCACCACGCGGAACATCAGTCCCAGGGTTGGGCCGCCGCCGAACGGTCCCTCTCCGGTAGCGGCGAATGTGAGCACCGCGCCAAGATTGAACACGTCGCTGGCCGCGCCGACCGTGAGGCCCCGAGTTTGCTCCGGCGACATGAACCCGGGGGAGCCGACAAGCACCCCCGTCTCGGTTAGCCGGCTCCCCTCAAGCGCCCGAGAGATCCCGAAGTCGATGACGCGCGGCCCGTCCGCGGCCAGCAGCACGTTGGAGGGCTTCAGGTCCCGGTGCACCAGGCCGGCCTGGTGGATCGCCTGCAACCCCTCGGCCAGCCCGGCCGCGAGCGCGCGCACCGAGCCCGCGTGCAGCGGGCCGTGCTCTTGCACCGCGTCGGCCAGCGAAGGCCCGGCCACGTAGGCCGTTGCCATCCACGGCATCGCTCCGGTGGGATCGGCGTCGATGACGGCCGCGGTGAATATCCCGCTGACATGCCGGGCCGCTGCCACCTCGCGCGCGAAGCGGTCACGAAAGCCCTGGTCCTCGGCGAGCTCCGCGCGGATCACCTTGATGGCGACTATTCGCCCGCCGGGCGAGCGCGCGACGTAGACCCGACCCATGCCGCCGGCCCCGAGCCGCCCGAGTAGCCGGTATGGTCCCACCTTGGCCGGGTCAGCAGACTGCAAGTCCTGGATCACGTCGGCCCCCCACTTCGGACGCGTGAAAGTCCCTGAATACAGGCTAAGGCAGGCGTGATCCCCCGTTAAGACCCTTGCCCTGGCGATTCCCTCCGGCTTCTTCAGGCGGTGCTGCTCGCCGGCCGTGGAGCACAGGCCTCGGCGACCAGTCCCGTCTCGGCCAGCAGGGCCTCGCGGTTGGCCGCGATGAACCGCTTCAGCTCGGCCGGCTGCAGGTCGATCGCGGCCAGCGCGGTGCCGTCGTCGAGGAGGGTGATCCGGTCAGGGTCGTAACGGCCCTTGGCCGGGTCGGCGATCTCGGGGCCGTTGCGCACGGAGACGTCCAGGCTGGTCAGCCGGGCCAGGAAGAAGTACTGGATCTTCACTCCCGACTCCGAGGGCGTGCTGGCCAGGAAGACCCGGGACGCCGCGGCCGCCGTCGCGCCCAGTTCCTCGAAGATCTCCCGGCGCATCGCGGCCTCGACCGAGGCGTCGCTGTCCTCCACGCCGCCACCGGCCGTCGTCCAGTACACCGGGACGTCCGGCTTTGTCCGCCGGATAAGGACCAGGTTGCCATCGTCGTCGATCAAGATCGCCCGTGCGGATCGCCGGGCAACTGTCACCCCAACCAGTCCCACCATGCCCGCAAGCATAGGGGGACACCTGGGATTGCACCGCGACGACCGTCAGCACGGCGCGGATGTCCCGCCAGGCAAAACGGGTGAAATGCGGGCGTGTCGCTATGCCATCATGAAGTCCTACAGCAACGCGCCGCAGGCCACGGCGGACGCCCCGGCCGCTGGCGGCAGGCTGCCGGTTAGGCAGGAGAGCATGGCGGGTCCGTTCGGTAACGTTAGGGTCCTTGAGGTCTCACAGGGACAGGCGGCGCGGATGGCCGGCATGCTGCTCGCCGACCTGGGCGCGGATGTCGTCCGCGTCCCGGCAGCCGGCCCATCCGGTGCGGGCCTCATGCCCGACGGTGCCTCGCCAGAGACGCTCGCCTGGGACCGGGGCAAGCGGTACGCCACCGCCAGCCAGGTCGCGGCGCTCGCCGCGCTGGCGGACGCCGTGCTCAGCGACGCGCCCTGGGAAGAGGGGATTGGCCTGGCCACCGGGCACCCGGACGGCAGGCAGGTCCGGGTCTGGATGCCGCCGCACTCCGCGTCCGGGCGGTTCGCCGGCCTGCCCGATGACCCGGTGCTGCGCTCCGCCCTCGGCGGGTTCGCCGCCCATCATCCCTCGGTGACCGGCCGCCCGGTCGCGTCCGTGGTGCCCACCTTCACCGCGGTCCACGCCGCCATGGGGGCAGTGGCCGCGGCGGCGGGCCTGCTTCGCGTCCAGTCGGCGGGCACCGCGGGCGACACCGTCGTGGTCAGCGGCTTGCACGCGATGGCGGCCTGCCTGTGCACGATGGCCATCACCGGGCTGGACGTGGACGAGGTGTACTCCCCTGGGACTTCGATCCCTGGCGCGCCCAACTTCCGCGCCTACCAGGCCTCCGACGGCCGCTGGCTGTACCTGGCCGCCCTCAGCCCGGACTTCTTCCTGCGCGCGCTGAGCGTGCTCGACCGGGTGGACGTGATGCTCCTGCCCGGCATTGACGGCGAGTTCACCAACTTGCTTGTGCCAAGGACGGGCGCGCGAGTCGGCGACGAGCTTGAGAAGACCTTCGCCACCAGGACCTGCGCCGAGTGGATAGCCGACCTCACCGACGCGGGCATTCCCGCCGCGCCCGTCGCGACCCGGGCCGAGTGGATGGCCGGCCCGCACCACGACGGCCTGGTCTCGCTGAGCCACCCCGACCTTGGCCCCGTTACGATGCCCGCCATCCCCGTCCGCTTGTCGGTCACCCCCGGCCAGATTCGCGCCCTTCCTCCAGAACGCCCCCTCCCCGGTGTCCCCCCATCCTGGCTCAGCCCGACGCCGCAGGCGCGAGCGGGCGGTGGGCAGGCGGCGGTCGCGCCGGGCCAGGACGCGGCGGCACCCGCACTGCCGCACGGCCGCCCGCTCGCCCGGTTGCGCGTGGTCGACCTGAGCACGTTCCTCGCCGCCCCGTTCGTCGCCAGCCTGCTGGCCGACTACGGCGCCGAGGTCATCAAGGTAGAACGGCCGGGTGGCGACCCGTACCGGGTGTTCACCGCCTCGTACGCGGCGATCAACCAGCGCAAGTCCATCGTCACGATGGACCTGCGTGACCCCGCCGCGGCGGGCGCCCTGGCCGGCCTGCTGCGCGAGGCGGACGTGGTCGTCGACAACATGCTGGCGGCCGGGATCGAGCGACTCGGCCTCGGCCCGGCCGACCTCACCGAGGCCAACCCGGCCCTGGTCCGCTGCTCGGTGTCCGCGTTCGGCCGGTCGGGCGCCCACGGCAGCCTCCCCGGCTTCGACCCTGTCTTGCAGTCGCTGAGCGGCCTCGCCGCGGTCCAGGGGGGAGCTGACCAGGGCATCACCGACCCCAGCCTGGTGGGTGAGCCCTGCGTGACCGCCGCGAATCCTGACCCAAGCGACGCTAACCCGCCCGTCACCACCAGCGCCCCCGTCCACGACATCGCGACCGGGGTCCTGGGTGCGCTCGGCGTCCTCGCGGCCCTGTTTGAGCGGGCACGCGCGGGCACCGGGACAGGGCAGCACGTGACGGCCTCGCTCGCCGCGTCCGCCGGGTTCTTGCAACTGGCCGAGATGACCACGTTCGCCGGGCGGCCGTCCGCTGCCGTCGGCGCGGTCGACTATCCTGGGCCGTCCCCGCTGCGGCGGCTGTACCACGCCGCCGACGGCTGGCTGGCCGTCGCCGCGATCACCGGGGAGCAGGTCAGCGCGCTGCTGTCCGTCACGGGCACGGCCGACCCCACCGGGCTGACCGGACCGGATGGGCTGGCGGGCGCGCTGGCGCGGGCGTTCGCGGCCCGTCCCGTCGAGGACTGGCTCGACCTGCTGGCCGAGTACGAGATCCCGGCCTGCCCCGTCGTCCAGCGGGAGCAGGCTCTTTGGGGTCCCTGGCTGGGCTCGCCTGACGCGGGGAACGGTGGCCTCACGCATGTCGTGCGTGACCCGCGGATCGGCCGCCTGCGCGTCGTGCGTGCCTATGCCGACTGGGCCGCGGCCCCGGAGGATCAGTCCCTCCCCGCCTCGCCCGCCGCCACCTGGCGGCGCGACGCCACCCAGATGCTGCAGGCCGTCGGCGTCCTCTCCCCGCCGTTCGTCCTGCCGTGAGGCCTCGTCCTGGCCCGCCCGGCTCCCAGCCAGCGGACGCGGCCCTTGACCCGATAGGCCCGCGATGTTACCGAATGCGTTATGGCACAAAGCGCAACAGACAGGGTCGAGATCGACTTCTCGGTGTACAACCCATTCGACGAGGATTTCGTGCGGGATCCCTTCCCGCAGTTCAATCGGCTGCTTGAGCAGTATCCGGTCGCCTTCCACACCGGGCTGAACGCCTGGGTCGTCGCCCCGCACGACCTGGTGGCCGAGATCTTGCGTAGCCCCAGGTACAGCTGCCAGTTCTCCGACTGGAAGGACGCGCCGGCCCGCAAGCCGGAGAGCGAGTGGAACCTGTACGAGCAGGCCCAGGCACGCGGGCTGGCCACCGCGTCGCCCACGGAGCACCTGCGGCTGCGCCGGCTCACCGCCCCGGCCTTCTCCCGCCGGGTGATGGACCAGATCGAGGCGCGCATCGCCAGCGCCATCGTCGACATCTTCGACGAGATCGAGGACCCCTCGCAGTTCAACGCCGCCACCGAGATCGCCAGCAAGGCGCCGATCAGGGCGATCGCCCGCATGGTCGGCGTGCCGCCGTCGGCCGAGGAGCTGTTCGAGCACGGGCTTGGCTGGAACAGCGTCCGCGCTAACAACCCCATGTACAGCCGGGAGGACCGTGACCAGTACGTCCAGGGCACCATCCCCGGCCTGCAGTACCTGTTCGACATGGTGGCCGAGCGCCGGGCCATGGCCGACCCGGGCGACGACTTCATCGGCACGCTGATCAAGACCAGCGAGGACGGCGAGAGCCTCACCGACTTCGAGATCGTCGGGCTGATCAGCGCCCTGGTGACCGCGGGCGCGGATACCGCCGTGGACCTGCACACCCTGGCCCTGCACGCCCTGCTCAGCCACCCGGACCAGCGGCGCCTGCTGCGGGAGAAGCCGGAACTGATGGAGAACGCCATCCTGGAGATACTGCGCTGGTCCGGGCACGGCAAGTTCGGCGCCATACCTCGCTACCCGCTTGAGGACATCGAGGTCCGCGGCCAGGTCCTGGAGAAGGGGTCGTTCGTCATGACGCTGTTCTCCACCGCCTGGCTCGATCCCGCCCGGTGGCCCGACCCGCGCCGCTTCGACATCACCCGCAATCAGGCGGGCAACATCATCTTCGGGGCCGGCCCGCACATGTGCATCGGCCTGAACCTCGTCAAGGTGCAGGGCAAGCTCATGATCGAGGAGTTCGACCGGCGCTTCGGCGACTCCGCCGAGCTAACCGGCGAGATCGACTACGACCCCATGCACTTCAACGCCCGCCGCATGACCAAGCTCATGGTCCGCACCGGCTCCTAGACGGGCGCCCGTTTCGGGGGGGTGTCCCCATGTTCCTTGTCAAGGGTTTCGAGCTAAGCGGGCTTGCCCGCTTTCCTTTGCCGTGGACTTAGGGTGCCGGGGATTTGTGAGTTTCGTGGCTGTCTGGGGCGCTCCTGGCTGGGG
>Ga0335075_10001045_pt1 | contig 46675 bp, 31 predicted proteins | sample Lox_Sample_24_FD_206723 | JGI IMG/M metagenome (GOLD analysis project Ga0335075, IMG submission 206723) | Soil microbial communities from Loxahatchee National Wildlife Refuge, Florida, United States - Lox_Sample_2.4 | ecosystem: Environmental > Terrestrial > Soil > Wetlands | place: USA... | reverse complement strand
ATCTGACAAAGCCGCGCCACAAATTCAAAGATGCACAACATCGTAACCGCTACTGGAAAAATAAACCTCGAAAATTAAGAGCCTAATTTAAGCGCCATTCTGGGTTGACCCTGGGTTGACCCCTTTAGAGGTATGGCCCCGGCGGCGGGTTCATCACGCCGAATGTCAGACGCAGGAGGATTCGTTTAAAAAACCCTAACAATCAGTAAACCAAATCGATTTTTCCCTCAAAAACACCCGAGCCGTTCGTTTATTGTGTTCGGCCCGGTAGAATCTGGAATCTGGAATCTGGTGTGTCTCTTGTTGTGGACCGCAACGGCGACGGCTACTTGAAAACGGCGGTGCAATTATGTACATCTGTATCCCGTGCAGCCGGAGCGCAGAGATTTGAGCAGGATTGCCTGGCATTTTAGTAATTGCTTCATTCCGGCCAAAAAAGCTTGCAAATCTTTGGAACAACAAGAAAATCAGGAAAAGTAGCATTGCGGCAAAATCTCACAAAGGGATGAGCAAAATCTGTTCAATTTTTATCGCCATTGGCCTCTCCCTTGCCTTGTATCAGGTTGGAATTGTGATTTCTTCTCAATTGCTTAATTGGCGTCTCTCTGGAATCTCGCCTGACTGGATGTTTTCAGTGAAACAGGGAGTTGGACCGGGCGCCCATAATTGGAATCCTTTGCACCTCTGGCCGGTGATTTTTGCCAATGCCGGCAGCCTTGTTTTACTGCCCTGGATGCTTTGGCGGCGGGTTCGCGTCAATCGTGATTGGCCCGTGGTGGCCGTTTGCGGAGCTTTTATTGCCTTCCAAACGCTCAACGATTTGGCTTGGGGCGTTTATAGTGAAAACCGCGACTGGCTGGAATTGTCGCCCATAGCATGGATCCTTATTTCAGAATTATTCCTTCCAGGTCCATCTGATAAGCCAGCTAATAACGAGACGGCTCCCAATGCCGTAATTACGCCGGAAGAAGGGAATGTTTCAAGCGCCTGATGATTCATAGCTTCTACCGTCTTTCCGCTGGCAGCGGCAATGTCCGCGAATTCCCCAATAAAAACGCGGTTTTTCCCCAAAATTGGCGTTCGTTTCCTAAAGGGGTCAACCCAGGGTCAACCCAGAATGGCACTTAGATAAGGAATTGTGCTCGTTTTATTGGGTTTTTTGAACGATTTGTCCTCTGGATGACCAAAACGTATAGAATGGGCCGTTGGAAAGGCCAACGAAACAGGCAGTTCCCGAAAGTTGGATCCCGAAGGTTTTGCCAAAATGGATTTGTGGAACTCATTCATTTTAAGAGATTTACGCCTTATCTAAGTGCCATTCGGGTCAACCCATAGCATAGCATTGGTTGTTTTTCGGATTGACTTGAGGATGTCAAAATGGTTATCAGTAATCGATGCCACGCAAGCTGCGAGTGGGATATCCGGGAGCGATGTATCAATGGAAGTCAATGGCGTTGCCGGCCAGATTTCGTTCAGAGCCATGTAAACACTTTACTCGCTGTTGTAAACGATTTGTAAATGATTTGTAAACACTTAAGTCGTTGGTATTCAGGCGTGTAAACGATGTAAACCTTTTCCAGACCTCACACCATCACGTCATCCTCGAATTCGAAGTCATAGCACTGCGTTTGCTTACTCGCCGTCGTTGCACTGTGGCGCGGCAGGTGCGCGAGGCTCTGTTTACGCTACAAAGACAAGGGCTGTTTTATCGACTCCCGGATGGCCTCGATAGCCGCTTCCTGAGATTTCCCGGCGGCATGACATGCGGCTCCGGTTCCGGCAGCCCATCCAGTACCCAGCGCTGTGCCGATCACTCGAGCCGACGTCATGGCGCCCGTTTCCGCCGAAAGACAGCGCCCCGCCACGAAGACATTATCCAATTCCACAGCGCGCAGGCAGTCCAGCGGAATGTCATAATAATCGCGCTCGGCGAAATACGTCATTTCCGGGCGCGGACTTCGAGTCCAACGTTCCATCGGCCAGGAACCACGCGCGATTCCGGTTGAAAATTTTCGGGCTTCCAAAACGTCTTTGTCCGTCAGGCGCGCCCGGCCCAAAATCCGGCGGCCCGAGCGCACGCCAAGTTGAGGAGCGATGGAATGGAGGCGCGCATTGCGGCAGGCCGGGACGTTTTCCGAAAGAAATTGCCGAAGTGGCTCCAGGGCGGCGCGTGATTCCAATTCCCAATCCGTTACCTGCCGCCAAAGTGAACAGTCGGGATTTGCTGGAAACAAGCTGAGTTTGAAGGCGAGGCGGCCGTTGACAGCGCCGCCGGGGACCAGCGATAAACGTTCACAAATTGGAGGCAGGGAACCGTTTTCGACGGCGCGCCGCAATTCACGGCGCACCTCGAGCAATCCGCGCCCGGCCAGTGCGGGGTCAATATTTTCCAGGACAAATACCAGTGCCGGGGCCTGATCGGTTGCGCCGTCCTCCGCCCTGGCTCCGGCAAGCGCCGCGGCGGTGGCTTCTCCCGTGCAATCCACGACCGCAGCCGAAGAAACCGTCAACGGCTCATTCCACGCAAGCGCCCGGATGGTATCCACCCGGCCGTTTTGGGCCTGCGCCTGGGCGACTGTTGCATGCAGTATGACGGTGACATTTTTCGATTCCCTGACGAGCGCATCGGCGACCCGCGCGAAATCGGGCGGATGATAGGGCAAAACCCAAAGGCCTGAATCGGCGCGCAGGGGTTTGGCGGCGGAAATATGCTGGAGGCGCGACGCAAATTCCTGCGGGAATCCACCGCCGACAGGCACGGCTTGCGCGCCGGAGGTATCGCGCAAATAGAGACCGCAGATGGTTCCAACCCATGCGGCCGATGCCAGGCCGCCCAAAAAACCGTAGCGTTCCAGCAGCACCGTTTGCGCGCCCGCGCGTCCCGCGGCGGTGGCCGCGGCGATGCCGGCAGCGCCACCGCCAATGACCAGCACATCGCAGGAAAGAGCCGAATTCACAATTCACTTTCAAGCAGGACATGACGCAGTTCGCGCTCCAGGCTGTCGGCTTCGGCCATGCTGATGCAATCATCCACCCACGACAGCATGATGGAAAGCCGGTTGGCAAATTGCAAAAACAGCATGGTTACGCCGGGAGAACTCCAGCACGGAATCAAATGCGTGACGTCCAAAATCCTCGCGCCGCAGAATTCGGTCATGCCCGGGCAGGCTTCGCCGGAATCCGAAAAACTTAAAGAGGCTATTTTGCCGCGCGTGGGTTTGCCCAGGTGTTTGACGTAAAATTCCGGCGGAAGGACTTTGAACATATTTAACGCCGCCATGCAGGCTTCTGGAAATTTATCGCGGATTTGGACCGTCATTTGCCGGCCCAATTCGGCGACGATATCACGCGCTTTTTCGGCCTGCTGGGTTTCAATACGATAAAAAAGAATGGACAGATGGTTTGAAAAAATAGGTCCTTTTGCGCCATGCCGCCGGGTGTCGTGCGGCACAGGGACCAGGTATGCGCCGCCTGCCGTGCCTCGTTGGAGAGCGACCTTGTGCAGCGCCTGAAGCGAAGCGGCGAGATAAAAATGGCTGCGGCGAAAACCGGGGGCAATCTTCGCGGTGCGTTCGGCGATGCGCGCCGTTTCCTCTTCTGTAAAGCGGATGCGGCGGCGATGATTATTTCGCCCGGGCTCGCGCGGGCCGGACGGGGCAGGGCAGAACAGCGGTTCCTTGCCGGATTCGTCCAGCCATTTCATTGAGGTATGGGCAAAATTGGCGTTGGACCACCATTTGGAGATTGGCAGTCCTTTGATTTGTTTGGGACTGATGAAATCCTTGAGTTCACCGTTTGCTTCGCCGTTGGAATTCAGATGGTGCAAAACGAAATCCACGCCTCCGGCGTCCAGGTGGGTGTGGTTCCAGGAAAAAAACAAATGGCTCGTGCCATCCGCATGGCGCAACACGTCAAACGCGATGCCCGGGTTGCGTTCCGCGTGCAATTGCCGTTCCGCTACGACTTTTGGCGGCGTCCAGGCATTGGGCATTGACGCGCTGGCATCATCGTGTTCAAAAAGAATCGGCTGAAGATCGGACAATTGCCATGATGGCGGCAGCAAGGGCAGGGAACGGACCAGGCGCGCGCGCGCGATCCACTGCATGAGTGGCGATTCGTTCAGGCGGCGGCGCAACCGTTCCACGTCAAAGCCGCGGTCCAGGCGCACGATCGCGCAGCAAATATTCCCCTGCAGGCCCGTGCGGCGCATCCAGAGGTCCTGGGCGTGCATGAAATAGTCGCCGGGAGCCAGTCGAATCCTGTTGGGAAGTTCGCTCATAGGCGGCGAGACCTGCCCTAAGATGGAGCGTGGCCGTTGCGGGCCAAATCGGCTATGCAGGTCGCGAGGGTGGACATAGACGTGAGATTGGCGCCGGTCAAATGAGAATCCGGCACGCGCACGCCGATGTCACGCTCGCAAAACAACAGGAGTTCCACCAGGGCAAACGAATCGATGCCGGCTTGTGACAAAGGGCTGTTTTCGTCAAATTCCTGTCCTTCGGCCACAAAATTGGTCTTGGCGAACTCACAAAGCCGGGCAGCAATCTTCTTGGGGTCTGTTTCCAGAGTCATCGTGTTCCAGTTATTCGATGAGTATGACTTGGAAACGCTTGCCTTCAAGTGAAAAAATGCCTGAAAACGGCAAGGCTGTCCCAAATTGCCGGGACAGTGCGGAGTTAATAAATTATGGAGTGATCAGAAAATAACCTCTATACCGCCGCGAGTCCAGCGGTTTGGTTCCTTGCAGAAAACAATTGAAAAAGCACGTTATTCAGATGAAGCTTGTGGTCGATGACAGATTCTGTTTCGAAGCCAGTGGCCGTCGCCGAGGTTCCCGCCCACCCGCATTATTCTCTGACGAGATTTCTCGTCATAAAGTGCGTGGCCATGACCGCCATTACCCTCGCGCTGGCGCTCCTTCAGGGATGGGCCGCGCCCCGATTTTACAAGCCCGACCGCATGGCTGGTTTTAATATGGGACTTTTACAGGGAGCATTGATGCCCGCGGCGTTGCCAGGCCTGCTCATGGGCCATGATTTGCCAATCTATGCGCCGAACAATTCCGGCCGCGGTTACAACATCGGGTATATCCTGGGCATTAATACCTGCGGATCTCTATTCTTCGGCGTTGCCTTCTGGCATCCCCGTGGACTGAAGTTCAAACGTTGAACCCGTGAACAGAAAGTGGTAGAGGACGGCGCGCTGCGCCGTCCCCCCGCCCGCGAAGAGTGGGCGGAAAAGACGCGGTGCAACGGCTGGCCACGCTCGTTGCGCCGCTGCACGCGGCGCTACACGGCGCAGCGCGCCGTGTTCCACCATGCCATGCGCGTCGCATTAATTTTCCCTTAGCCGGTAAAACTGCTGCTCATTTGTCGTCGTTACGGTGTATGGGGATGAAATGTTGGCGACGTCCAGGTAAGGGCCGCACACGTTCGTAGCGACCTGGAGGGTGCCGTAACTCCAATTTAATTGCATCTGGCCGTTTGACGCATTTTTGAGGGTTAGCATTTCTGGCAGCGGAGTGCTTGCGCTCATGTAAATCCCCTGAACTTGGGCGGAGGTCAGCGCGTTGGTAAAGAATGCCACTTCGCATATTTGTCCGGCAAAACTTCGTCCCACGCCCGCCGGATTGTTTGTGTAGGTCGGGTCTGAACCAATCATCACGTCGCTGGTATTGCCGGGAATAACACTGGTCGTCGTAATGGCGTTGGGTGTGCCGCTGGTATCCAGCACGCCATCGACGTAAATGGAAATGAAGTTGGTTTGGTTGACCGCCACCACTTGATGCCAGTTGCCGTCGTTATAGACTCCGGCAGTCATTAAGTCTCCGGCGGATTGGCCGGTTCCGCCAGCCGCCTGGTTGCCGTTTCCGGCGTTAAACACCAGGCAGCCATTTGTGGTCATGGTCAACTGCCAGGAATTGGTGCCGTGACCAACGATCGATTGAACGCGCCCGTCGCAGGGATCGCCCCTGAAGATGGCCATGACGGTAAAGTTCGCATTCGAGCCGGTGGGATTAAACGTGGGCGCATCGCCCGAATCGGCAAAGCTGCTGATACCGCTTAACAGAGCGGTATTGTTCGTCACTTCGCCATAGGGCGCGCCCGTGGAATTGACCGGGCCTGCCAGAATGCCTGGCGCGGCGCCGGGTGTGTAATAGCCGCTGCCGCCTGCGCTTCCATAATTCATCAGGATCGGCCAGGCGCCGACCGCCGGTGCGGAATAAGCCGCGGGTGCGTCCATCCGCAAATAAATCACTGGATGATCATTCATCACATCAGCCACATAAATGCCCGCCTGACTCTCGCCGATGCCATCAGAATAGTGTTGGGCGATGTCCGTTATCACATTCGTATAAACCGCAAACTCATCGATGTAACCGGCGACCGCGCGAGTGCCGCCCCGGCCACCGCCGATAGTCAACGGCGACCAGTAATCCGGGGTATACGTTCCGGGGCCATTGCCGGTGACCAGGTTTTGCAGCGGCGCATTGGTGCCATCGATATAAAGGCTGAAATTGGTGTTGGTATCGCACGTCAGTACGAGATGATACCATTGATTTCCTGGATAAGCTTGTGTGCCGTTAGTGTCGCCCGCAAAACCTGCTGAATATTGGGTCCCATCCAGGTTGAATATTTGGAAGCCGGTATTGCTTCCATTCTGCCAAACCAGTCGCACGCCGGCAACCGCGCCTCCGCCGTTTCCGCTTGCGCCCGCGTTGAGACCTTCATCACCGCATTGCGCCCAAATGTCTTCACTGGTTGTATTGGTCGGGTAAAACCAGCACTCAACCGAGAACGGCGGAATCAACGTTGACAAAGGCGAAGCGTGTGGAACGAAAAGGCAATCGGTATATGTGCCGGCGCTCGTGCTCTTGCCGGCGGTAAAATTCACCGCCGTGTCGCTGTCATTGGCCAAAGCGCCCGGAACCCCGCGTATAATTCCCACAGTCGAACCTGCCCAATCCGGGTAATAAGCCGTCCCCAAAAGGCCGAGCGTCCCGTAGTTGGTTTCAATGTCTCCCGGCGCCGGCGCTTCGGCTTCGTGCATTGGCCAGTAACCGGACGGGTTCAATTGCAAAAGATTGGTTGAGTACGGAGTCGTCAGCGGCGCGACGCTGGTAACGGTGGAAACCGAACTGGTGACTGCGCCAAAATCGTTTGTAATGACGACGTAATAGTTCGTGCTGCTGCCCACGGGTCCGGCCGTCACTGTAAAAGTCGCATTTGTCTGTCGTGCCACCGGCGCCGTGCCCTGATACCATTGATATCCAATCCCGGGACCTTCAACCCCTGTGGAATAGGTGTAGGAACTGCCGGATACAAGCATCACTTGAGGCGGCAGAGTTGGGGCGACGGGAATCAGCGCGACTGGCATCGCATCGATTGCTTCGAGCGACGAGATGCAATCCCACGAATACAAGTTCGTGGCGGGAGTTTGCTCAAGCCATTGGCACCATGACAAATTGTCCGATGTCCGTCGATAGTTCCATGCAGCGTTTGCATTTTGCTGCAACCAGGACTGATAGGTGTTTTGCAGGCCATTATCCTTCATAAAGCGCATCATCCAACGGAAAAAAATCGCGTTAAATCCTGAATTGTTATTCTCGATGCCATACTCCGGCAAAATTCCTCCGCTTCCCATGCTGTTCTTCGTGTAATTCGCCGCGGCGGTTGCATCGCTTATTTGGCCGAAAAAATTGGCCGCGCCAATGAAAGTGCCCTGATTGTATGTCGTGGCCACGGTATTCGTAGAGACCACACCATTGGTGATGCTGACATGGTCCCAAATCTTGCCCGAGCCGTTATCCAGATGCGACAGTTCCCAAAAGAAAATGTTGCTGGACTCTTCCCAAAAGTTGGTGTCGCCGTAAATTTGATACAGCAGATAAGCTGCAATCGCTCCCGGACCGTTGACGCAGGCATTTTTTTGATCATTGTCCGGATATTTCCACCACAGGCCGCCGCCGTCGTTTGTGGACCAGGCCCGGTTAAAGACGTTGGTGAAATTGGAACGCGCGATGTTGCAAAAGTTGGTCATGCCTGTGTCCATGCCGCCTCGCGCAAAATCCATCACGGACCACAGGCAATCATCATTGTAATCGTCACTGGCGGGCCAGTCCGTTCCATGTTCGTAAGTAAACCCATTCAGCAAATTGGTAATGATTGCCTTGTAGGCGGCGTTCGTTGTCCACTCATAGGCATCAATCACACATTCAATTTCCTCGGTTTCTTCCCAAAAAGTCGTGTACCCGCCTCCCGTTTGCTCGGTTTGGAAATACGTGTCCTGGCCGCTGCTTACCCTGTAAAAAGCGTTCGTATAAGCCTGGAAAATAATGCTGGTGTTGTTGGTTGCCTGGGCTGACGCAGAAGCGCTTGCACCCAAACATAAAAACCAGGCAAGCAGGCACGCCAGGCCAGGACTTGTTTTGGAAAAAAATTTAGTGGCCATTGATGTCGCGTCGGATGTTTGGTTCTTCAGGCTTTGGTCGGCTTAACCTCGCGAAATTGTTGGGGGGTATTGTTTTAGGGACGAGGCCGGTTATTTCACAACAGTAGCCGGTCATATTCGTCGCGATTTGGAGTATGCCACAACTCCATGTCAGTTGCAACCGCGGTAGTGTCCGGCATTCGGCGTTGGGCGTTCGATGTTCGATGTTGGCATTAAGGGTCCTCCAATTCCCTTGTGCCTGGGCGATTTTTAATGTATTCAGCTTGTGTGGATGGGCGCTTGGCGCAGCGGCTAGCGCGTCTCGTTTACACCGAGTAGGTCGCAGGTTCGAATCCTGCAGCGCCCACCATCCTTCGCCCGGAACCGCCCCGCATTGGCCCCGGGCGAAGGATGGTGTCCTCCGTAGCTTTAGCGGAGGAGGACTCTTCCACCTCGGTTCCGGGGCTGCGGATGGCAGGCCATCGAAGGCTGCCGGGCTGAAGACTTGGCGGAGGGGGTGTCCAGCGACATCGTTGAAGGCAGGCATGTTTTCCAAAAGCATTCTTGCAAGGGAGCAAATATTGGTTAATCTCGTTTGAACGGCGGGGTAGCCAAGTGGTAAGGCAGGGCTCTGCAAAAGCCTCATTCGTCGGTTCGATTCCGACCCTCGCCTCCAAATTCTTGCGTGATTCTAAGCGCTTACGCTGAAAAAGTCCCCGACTGTCAGTAAGAATTTTTGCTTCCGCGCGACTGGCACTCTTCCGCTCCACACTCGGCCTGCTTCTTACCTGGTTTAGGCCGCGGTTTTTCTCAGAAGTTCTATTGCGCCAAACGAAAGAATAATTTCCCCGAGGGTGCAGGAATGGTGGCGCTTTGGTTGGTGCCGTCGCTTGTGGAAATGAGATAACCGGCGGAAGCCCAATTGGTCGTATTCAAATTTGAATTTGTCTCGATGACAAAACCGGTCGAAAACGATGACCAGGAAAGGACAAGGTCAGGAGGATACAATGTGACGGCCAATTGTGGCCGATCCGGCGCGGGGATATCGAACATGCCGGCCATCGCGGCGCTGTCGCCCCAGGAATATTTGGTCCCCGAGGGTGACGTCGTCCAGCCACACCACTCCACATTATCCGAGCCTCTATTGTTCCAGGCGGATTGCAGATTGGCTTGCGCAAATGGCAATGCGTCGGGGTTGGTCAGCACGCCGTCCATGAGCGCAACCCCGAACCCGCGAAGCCCGATGCCGTCGTAACCGCAGTCATTGTCGCCGTTGTTGCCTCCCGCTCCGTAATCCGGGAGGACGTTGTAGCCGTCACAGGTTCCGGCATAGGGGACCCCGTCCCCGTTTGTGTCGGCATCCACGTTGTATATCATCCAGTTGGCGACGGTTCGAGCCACGTTGGTGTCGTTTTCGAAACATGCCGCCCGAATCGCGATTCCGTAGTTGTACATGCAGTCCCTATTTTGTATAGAACCGCCAACCTCCGTGTTGTTGTAGTTGTAGATCATGCTGCACACGTTACTCGACCCGTTTTTGGCCGGCAAGTGGTTGTAAACGTAAAGATTCGCCTTCGCCCAGACATAGATGGCGTCGGCCTCTGACTTATAAATGCTGTTTCCTGTAATGTCATACAGAAGATAGCCGGCGATCACGAAGGTGAAGTTGACGTTTGCGTACATGCGCTCCGTATTCGTTATTTGTGTCAGGCCCCAGCTGCCATTGGTTTCTCCATTCACCTGCCCATATTTCCATACATAGTTGAAGTTATTTGTCGCCGCGCTGATCCAGCTGCTGTTCCCGGTAATCTGGTAGGCCCTCGCGAAGGCGATTTCAGCCCAATTTTTATCGTCGTCGTAACTATCCGCGAACCAAAGAGCCCCGTTGTGAGCGACAAATCCGGCGCAGAGTTCGTTGATGTTGCTCGCAATGTCGCTGGCATTGGCGGAGCTATTGTTTTCTCTGGTCGCCCAGTCATAGCCGTCCTCGGCCATTTCGATCTCTTCGGCCTCCTCCCAGAAACCGGTAATGGTGGCGTCACCCGCCTGAGGATTAAAAACGTAGTAGCCGGCTCCATCCTTGTTATAGAAATCGCTGAGGTATCCGTTCCACATTTCATTGACGTCCGACTCGTTCCAGATAAGAGATTGGGCGCCGGCCGTAATAGACAACCAGGTGCATGCCAGAACGGCGGCCACCAGAAGTATGGGGATCAGCGAACCGGTGCGGCGACAGCCGCCTGGTACGAAAAAGTCATACTTGAACTTCACTCCCGGAACTATAAGCAATTTATTTTCAAAACGCTACAGCGGGCTTTGTTTCCATTTTCCGAGCTTCTTCCAATCTGGCGTCTGGTCGCGGTAAGAGATTGATGGCCGTGGACATATTTTTACTTTGATACAATTCAAATTTCTCAGATGTTCGGGCGCAGTACAAGAACTGGATTTGGAACCCCCAAAAAGGTCAATGCTGGCGCGGGGATTTAGGGACCGAAATTTTTTTATTTCGTTTTTTTGGATTGGTGGGAAGGGAATACAACCACCTATTTCACCGATGGCATTGAGCTTTTAGGCCATTCCACGAATTGATGTCTTCACTTTAATAAACTAGCCGGTAAAAAGCACTCCCGTTGGTTGGGTTGATGGGAATGACTGCCGAATTGGTGAGGGCGGAACCGCTTACAGTTGTCCAATTTGTCCCAATGCCCGCGCCGGGACTATTCGTTTGCGTCTGTAAGAGCCAGCCTGTGGTGTCGGCGGGCCAATTTAACGTCAGGGCGTTGGACGCGCAGGAGTTGGTCAAGGAAGGAATGGGAACGAAAGTCAAAGACGAAACCGTGCTGGTGACCGCGCCATAGACATTGGTGACTATGACGTAATAAGAGCGTGTCGTGCCTGCTATGCCGGCCGGGGCCGCATAAGTTGAATTCGTCCCGAGCACCACATGGATGGGGCCGTACCAACTGTACGAATAAGGCGCGGGACCAGTCACGCCCACTGAATACGTGTAGGGGTTGCCCGCCGGTACATATACTTTGGATGGCAAATCCTGATTAATGACCGGCGCTGCCGAGTAATATCGGACGTAATCCACGTACATTTTTATCTGGCTGTTGGCCTGGCTGGGATAGCCGCCGGGCGGCACAGTTCCGGCCCAACTGTTGGATTCAATTTCCGAAGTCAGACGGATAAACTGGGATGCCGTTGAAATCATGTCTCCGGATGTTGACGTTCCCGTGACATTGCCATCCACATAAAAGGTATAGCTATTAGTCGTCCACAATAATCCATACGTGTGAAAGCCGCTGCCTACGCCCAGATTGCCGGTGCTATAAACTTCCCCGCCTTTCTCCTGGGGGCCATAACCGTTCCACCACAAAGCGCTGTCGCCGCCATTATTATATGGCGTTCCGCTGCTGGTCACATCGATGTGCTCAAAGATGTCCATTTCAACGCCGTTGGTCGGATCGTTGTTGGTATTGCCGAGATAACCATCGGGCAAAACATTCATCATCCATGGCGATTGCAGCCAGAATGCCGACCACTGGCCTGGGGCGTTGGAAAACTCGATGCTCGCCTCGTAATAGCCGTAGGTCCTCATCATCAAATTCTGCGAATCAATGAATCCCGTGAAATTCGTGCCTCCCTGCGTGTAGGTTGTGATGACGAGACAGCCGTTGGTCACGCTCACCGCCGCCGGCGTATCGTAGGCCGAGTTGCGCCAGCCGTTCCGGGCATATTCCCAATTGGCCGGGTTTAAATAATTGTTTGTAAACTCGTCCGACCATTGGAGGTTGTAGCCGGGCGGCGGAGTGGCTGAAACAGAGTTCACGGAAAGCGCTATGAAAAGAATCATTCCGCACCGCACTGTGCCAAAGCATGAAATACCGGGAATAATAGAGCAGATATTTTCAACGATTTTATTCCGTGTTTTCATACGTCTGTTTTGTATCGCTATATTAAAATGCAAGAACGCTTTGATTAAATAAAATGATGCGCATATTTTTGCCGTCTGGTTGTCTAAAATGCAACACCTGCCCGTCTCGCGTCATTTCCATCCGACATGATTTTGCAAGGTCTGATGTTTCTCCTGGTGTGGCTTCCACGAGAAAGACCGCGACGCGGCGTGACACTTCGTCGCCCGCTTTAAATTGCCGGGCGTGAGTGGAGCAGGAACCATACAGAATGTCGGTATAGACCGAAATGCCACGCGAATAGCCGGCAGCCTGGGCATACGTCATTCCCGATCCGCTTATCGCGATGATTCCCAGCCGGCCATCCACGTTCGCCCACAAACCTGGAATGGCAAGGGTTTTTTGGGGCTTTTGCCAGTCAAAAACTGTTTGGCCGTCCTGGTCAGAAAGCGTCCGAGTGCCTCCAGTCAGGGAATCATTTTCAATGCCGATTGGCATGCCTTGTTCACTTCGCACCGTGACATTGGTGAGCGCGATGACCCTGTCTTCATAGACGACAGTTTGGCTGCCGATGGAAAACATCTTCAGCGTTTGCTTGAGCCTGCCGCTGTTGTCCAGCAGGGTTCCGCTCGTTTCAAAGCCGTCAGCCGTTTTCTTCCAGGAATGCTCAACGACTGTTGCCTTTCCATTATCGCCCCGGCCAGCCACCTGAAAGGAGCCGATGAATCCGTTCGCGATGGGAACTATAAATTCCGGATTGTCCGCATGATCCTCAATCGGCATGAGCAGCCCCATGATTTTGTTCTTCCATGAAAATGAGGCGTATTTTTGAAGCGTGCGCTGTTCGATAAAATCCACATAAGGATAATCCCGGACGCCTGCTTCCCCGGCATTTGCTGTGCGCGCGCTCAAAGGCTTGGCGGAGGGTCCGAAAATCTTGTGAGCCAGGAAACCATAGGAGGCTTCTTCAGCGTTGATTGCGTGGCGTGTGATTCCAAAAGGCGAGCCGGGAAGAGCAAGACTTCCATGGCACATGATTTGCCAGGCACGCTGGTATTGGAGGCTCATCTGCTCCATCCGGGCGGCGAATGAGTCTTTTCCATGCGTACCCAGGGCAGCGTAGAGATTGATAAAAGGCAGGCCGTGCAACTCCCAATCCATTCCTTGAGGATCGGCCGTCTCCCCCCAGGGTAAAATAATTGTCTGAAACATCCTCCATGTATCCAGAAGATGATGAGTGGCTGCTTGCGGAACGGGCTGGCCGGCGTAAGAATAATAAAGCGCCGACTGGGTCAGGAAATAACAACTGCATCCGACATAGGAGGGGTGAAAGAAGCCGTGGTTTTCAAGGGTATAGTCCGGTTGCAAATTTGGGCCGAGCACCCACTGGTTGACGGGCCTGCCATCGACCAGACTGGTGTCGTTGGTGTCGGCGGCTGTGCAGAGCGTATTCATCATGTATTTGTGCGCGGTCTCACGCCAAAGCGCTGCGTGCGGATTGGAAGGAAACATCAATTCACCCAAAACCAGGCAAGGCACATTCCAGCCGTTTTCCTCGGCTTTGGTGTCTGACCATAGATTTACAGGGGGGTTGCCTGTGGCCAGCAGGTCATCCTGCGCACCCACGACCCGTTCAATGTTCCGCTGTAAAGCCGGGTCCAATTTGTCCCAAATTAGCCATGCGCCGAACGCGAACGAACTTGTCCAAAAAGACGATTGCCACGCCTTAAACCCCGGTCTATCCATGCCTCCCCACTGCCTGCCGTCGGTACACTTTTGATTGCCCGTGAAATGTGTAGCGGTGACGTAACAAAGCGCTGCAGTGGTTTTATCCATTAAGTCGCGCCGTTCTTGAGGGCTGAGGCTGTTGTCATATTTAAGTAGTGTTGCACAAGCCAACACCATGCTGCCAATGGTTCGAATGCCTTCATTCCCGCTGCTTACTCCATCTCCCCAATACCCCGCCGCCGGGTCAAACGATGAATTGGTCCAGTCCCGGTCGGCATACCGGCAGGCGTCGCTTAGAATATTGATATAAGTTTGCTGGACTTCCTTTTCCGAAAGCGGGTGAACTGAATAAAGGCTCTTTGCGGAAGCACAAAACGGAATTAAGAGGAGGATAAAAAAAAATTTCATTTCGTAATATTGATTAACCGAAAGACGCAACCCTTGTGCCGATCTGGAATCCATCAAGGATATTGCGCGCCGCCGCCCTCGGTCCGGGGAAGGTCGTCTGAACTGTCAGCCGTAAAACTCTCTCCCGGGCTGCCCGGAGAAGCTCCCTGTTGGTTTGCGGCGCTGTTCACAACCGAGCCGTGCCATTTCCAGTATTCGCAATGGCCGTCGGCGAAGGAAAATACGCTGCCATTGTTATGACGGTTGCACGGCAAATTCCACCAGTCGTTGGCAGTGTTCTGGTAAGCCGGCGCCAGAGGAAACAGCCCAAAGGCACCCTCGTCCAGGTCAGCCTGAGACACGTCAACAAACACGATTTTTTGAGCAACCTGGGTGGCCGGAATTTGGGAAAATTTTTGGTAGGAGTTAAATGTAGGAAAGCCGTTGTAAGTGATCGTATACGGCGACGCCCCGGGACCTCCGGAGGTATTTCCGCCCAGAGCGAAGTCAATCTCGCAAGTCCGCGTCTGCGGCACCTGTTGACCATGATGATAGGGTGGGGGCGGTGTGCCTGTTATTGTAACTGTTACAGTGTTGGCTGGACATTGATAAATCCTGGCATTCTGGTTGTATTGATAGAGCATTCCGGCTTCAATGTTGGCTGTGGTATAATCCGTCTGGGCGTTGCCGACGACCCAGGAATTGGACAAGGCGCCGCTGGTGATATTGCCAAAATTCGGGGGCAAATAATCGTTGTTATCCAGAACGTACATATGCCAGCAAAGCTGCAATTGTTTGAAGTTGTTCAGGTCGTAGATCATTTTTGACCTTGCCTGGGCGCGCTGCAAGACCGGCAGAAGGATCGCGGCCAAAATGGCAATAATGGCGATGACCACGAGCAACTCAATGAGCGTGAAGGCACCCGTTGAAGCCTTCACGCCCGAGGTGAATCTACTATTGGCCGGGCTTTCCCTCCTTGATAAATCATCCAGGGGGCCCGGCCTGATAGCAGTTAGACATGTCGGTTTTTGTATGGTTTTGATATGAAATGTTCTTGTCATTATCCGACTTTCTAGGGTGCGTAAATCAAACGGTAAAAGACCGTGCCGTTAGTCATGTTTACCGGGATGACGACCTGATTTGCGCCTGCCGAGCCGCTTACATTGACCCAATTCGTGCTGATCCCCACCGACAACCCGTTGGTCTGCGCCTGCAGTGTCCAACCCGTGTGGTTGGCAGGCCATGACAAAGTCAGGCTCGACGACGACGACGAGTAGGAGGCTGTGATGTTCGTAGGAGCAATGCTGAAGACAATGCCTTGACTTGCCAAATAGTGCGTAAGCACTTGCTGCGGACTTAAGGCGTAGTTGTAGAGCGCCACGTCCTGGATGTTGCCATTGAAATTCAGGTCATAGTTGGCTACGGCCTCGGTGGAAGTGCGCGCGCCGATGCTCACCAATGCCGTCTGCGGCAACAGGGTGTTGGTCGTGGTGGTCGTGAGCACGCCCAATCCGCTGGCAAAGCCCGTGGTGTCAGCGGCGTCCACACCGTTGGTGTAAAGATGCACCGCGCCGTTCGCGCCGTCGAATACTCCCACCACGTGATACCACTGGCCGACCGCCGGCGCCGAGGAGAGGCTGGGGCCATGAACCCCGCCTGAGGCGTCGCGAACAATGAATCGGAATCCGCCAAACACATCCATGTCGAACTGCTCGCCGCCGCCGCCATAGCCCTTTGTGACAATCCCGGCGCCGGCTGTCTGCGCATTGCTACTGCATACCCAGGCTTCCACCGAGAATTCGCCGTTGCCGCCCGCCGGCTCCGCAAAGTTAATCGGCAATAGGCCGTTACCGGAATTGTTGATTTCGCTCATGTAGCTATTGGTGGGCAAATAACTTCCAAACAGCGTTGCGGTGTCAGGGTCCGCCGCCGTATCAATGCCCGGTATGGCGAGCACGACGTTCGCATAGGTGCCGTTGTGCCCGCCTGAGTAATCGTTGGCGATAGTTCCGTTGTCGCCGGAGTCATTGTCGGGCTCTTCATTCAATCGCCAAAAGGCGACTGGATTATTGCTCAAAATCTCCTGTTGATATAGTGTCGTGGGCGTTGCGATGCCAACCAGCGACACTGGTCCGGCTTGGGTGCTGGTAATGCCATTGTAGCCGTTGGTGACGGTGCAGTAATAACTCGTGCTGCCGAAGACGGCAGTGGCCGTATAGCTGGCGTTGGTCGCGCCAGAAATCGCCGAAGAGACGCCATTATCCCATTGGTAATGGAATGGGAATGTGCCGGAGGCTTGTGCCGTATAGGCGAACGACTGGCCCGCATACACCGTCACGCTGGGCGGCCCCAGGTTGACGTTCAGGCCGCTAGTCACGGTGACTGTGACAACGCTGGAAGTGGTGGAACCATAGATGTTGGTCGCCACCAGGTAATAGCTGTCACTGGCCATGTCATTGCTGATGACCAGCGTGGCATTCGTTTGGCCAACCTGCAGAACATTGTTGATGTCATACCATTGAAGTGCCGCTGCCGGGGTGCCAGAGGCGTCAGCCGGGACGGTGAGGGTCGTGTTCTGGTCGATATTGGTGCTGGCGACCGGCTGTTGGGTAATTAATGCGAAGGAATTTGTCCCTGTTGGGAGGTTATATTCCGCGGCGAGGTAATTTTCCACGTTTGACACGTCACTGGAGGAAAGCGCCCCTCCGATGAGAATCAGCTCCTGCATGTCGCCGGTCAGACCCTGAGCGCCATCGGATCGCATGCCGAGATACAAGGGCTGTTGCCCATCGGCAATGAGTGTGGACAGAGTGCCGATGCCATTCCCGTTGCCATCCATGCGATGAGTGACGCTGGTTCCCTGCATCACAACATCCAGGAGCTGCGGAACGCCAGTTGGTGGCGGCTGGGTCGACGGGACAAATGCCTGCTGGCCCGCGCCATTTCCGCGGTATAAGATAACGTTTGTTGAGGATGAACCGCCAACGTAATAGTCGTAAGACGCCGGGAGGTGTGCGTCGCTGCCAGAGCCGGTTTTTGAAAGAACTTCACCATTTGTGCGGCCGGCCAGAGTGGCAAAGTTTACCACGGCAAAGACACTCATATCGCCAGTGATCTCGAGACTGGGAGCTGCACCGCCGTCAGGAGCCCCCAGATAGCTATAGTTGGCGGTGTTGAAGCGGACAGCCGGATAACCCCAGGCATTGGTGACATACAGCGGATCACCCTGGCCGGCCCCTGGAGAAATCGTTAGATTATTTCCGTTGATTGACAGGTCGTTCCATTGGGCCACGCCACCGGAGCCGTCAGAAACGATGCCCTGACTGGCCTTGAGCCAAAGAGCCACATTGGTTGGATACGTCCCCACTGCCAATGACTGGGACGCGGGAACCAAAGTAGCGTTCACTGCGGATGTCACGCCTGAAACGGTGAGTGTATAGCTATTGCCCGGGGCCAGCGAGGAAGAAAGGGTGAGAATGACCTCGCCCGGGGCGCTGCCGAGGACAGCAGAGGCGACCGCAGGGTTGCCGGCGCCCAATGAGTAATTAGCGGCGGTCGTGGCCGTGGCTGGGTTCACCGCACTCGAGAAATAGATCACAATATTGGTTTCGTTGTTGGTCAGATTCCAAATTGGCACGCCAACCGAGTTAAGGACCAGTGGAGGTATAGTGACAGTCAGTTCCGCCACGGCGCCCGTAACTGAACCGACACTATTACTGATGATGCAATAGTAATTATTAGTGTACTGATTGTTCGCTACTGCCGATAACGGGAAGTTCGTAGCAACAAAGGTCAAAACCCGGTTCGTCGAAGCCAATGCAGTCACGGGGACGCCGCCGCTATTTTTAGCCGGGCCATTCGTAAGCCATACATAAGACATGGTGGGCGCTCCGAAGGCCAGGACCGAGAATTGCGCCGTGGAGCCGTAAGGCACTGCCAGGCTCGTTGGCTGGTTTTGGATGGCGGGCGCATTTGTATAGGCAAAGCTGCTGCCAGCCAGATCATACAACTCAATACCATAGCCAACTATGCCGCTTGCAGTACTGGACATTGTAATATCGAGCACGTTGGAACCATCCAAAAATCCATTGGTAATTGTGAACGATTCCGAGTCAACGGGGCCGGCAGTGGCAGTAATATTGGTGGTTTGTCCATTGAGGGAAAATGTGATAGAGGAGCCGGACGCCGGTCCAGCTGCTTCAATCGTGCCCGACAACGACGCACTGTTTGAAGAGCCCGAGTCCAGCACGAAAGTGGTTTGGTATTCGTAGGTCCCCGTAGTGGCGCCCGCATCTTCGGCCGTCCCAATAAATGCCGCATTTGTCAAATTCATGTTATTAAAGTCTGTGGGATTATTGGTATTCCAGACGATGCAATTTGTCGGAAAGACGGTTAAGGCCGGATTCTGAAGGAAAACATAGTGCGGGTCAGGAGAACCCGGCGCATAATACGATAGGGCATTGCCGTAATTATCCGCGCCGCTATTGAAAAGGCCATCGAAGGACGCGGTGTTGATTGTCACGTTGATAAGGAAATTGGTGCCACCGTAGGCATTGGTTGCCGCCAGCATATAAGTGCCGGCTGCGGTGTTGTTGGCCGGACTAATCGTCAATAAAGAAATATTTGTCGGGTTTGACACCTGGACCGGGACTCCGTTGACAATATGATACCATGTGTTCGTGACCGGCATGGAGCCATACTCCAGAGGACTCACCGTGAGTGTGCCATTATAGGCGACGAGCATGTTTGTTGAACCGTTGGGAACAAGCGATGGCGGCTCTGAAACAGTGATGTTGTTAAAACACATTTGGTTCGAACTCAAGGCCTGATCGCTGAGGCGGACTTCATCAATGAGGCCCGGGAACGTCGAGGTGCCAATAGCGCCGTTACCGGGACTGAAATGAGTGCCAACACTGAAATCCGGGTCTCCCGCCTCGGTGGCTAAATTCGCCTTGGTTGCGGTAACAGTTCCCAGGATATCGCAATTTGTCCGGGCGGGATCCATCAAAGTCCAATACATCGTAAACAAACCCGAAGAGTATCCTGAATAACTAACTGCCAAATGATACCACTGATTCGTCACCACCTCGTCCGGGCCGCTTGTTGGAAGAGGAAAAGTCACAGTCGTAGACGACCCGCCCTCAGATAATAAAACCAATCCGCTGCCGCCAAACAAGATTAACGGACCAAGTTTACCAACGGTGCTATAACCAGACATGACATACCACTGGACGCTGGCGGGTGTCCCGCCGTTGACAAACGACACCGACGGATTAACCATGCATTCCCACGTGAACGCGCCATTAGTAATATTGTAGTAATTACAGATATTCGTGTAAGGGTCGTTCGCGTATGGGATGAGGCCATTGCCGCCGGAGTTGGTCGTGCATGGCATGACCCATTCACCGGGAAATAGAGCACAATTCGAATAGCTGACATCCACAAGCCCATTGGTTAGGGAAGGCTCGCCATTCGTCGAATAGGGGCCCAGCGCAGTGGTCCAGTTTGGTCCCGGAACATTGCTTAATGTCATTGAGCCAAAAATGTTGGAACCATTTTGTGGGTTCCAGGCAACAGCGTCATAGGCAAACGGATTGCCGCTGGCCTCATCAAAATGCCATAGGTGGAGGGTGGCGGAATTGGTCTGATATTCGCCCACCAAACCCGCGTGAGTGGCACGCATGCCTGCCATTGCCATCACCGACAGCGCGCCCCACAATCGAATGCGAACGGTTAATGATTTGAAAAATGCTTTGGTACTCATACGTTTTTGCTATTCGGGTTTCAATTAAGAGTTCTGGTTTTTATTTTTCGGTTTTAAACGCTGCTGTTCGACTGTGGTCACGCTCATCGCCTTTCTGGCAAAAATGCCCATGCGTCTAAGCGCTTGACCATGGATGATGATTTGAAATGGGATGCCGCCATCGTCCGACACCTGACAGAACGTCCACAATTTGCATTTTTCGATTCCTGTTGGCACTCATACAGAATCAGGCATTCATACAAAATCAATTCTTCTAAATAACGCCTTTTCCCGGCCACTCGCCATCGCTTAACCCTCCGAAAAAAAGCCAAAATGCGCATATCGTTCAATTATCGGGCTTGATTTGTTAACCTCAGTCTAGCAGCGCTTGAATTTTACTCCATGAACAGACTGTTCTTTTCTTTTGCATTTTTTGTTCACGCGGGCGATAAATGGTTGAAAAACCCGTTGACGCCTCCTTATGACTAATGCTGCACAATCCAAAGACGAAAAAACATGGTTCCGTTATATGCCGATTAGCCTGGGCGTAAAATCTTCGGGCGCTTATGTCAAAAATGTCGGGTTCGCTGTTATTCCGCCAAACATCGCTTATTCCCCTTATAATGATGTCCATCCTCCCGGTTATCGAGACCCGTGGACACCGGGTCGGGTATTTCCATCCTATGCTTTTGTCTATATCACACGTGGCGCCGGTGAGTTTGATTCGAAACCCAGCGGAACCCTCCCAATTCGTGCGGGGGATTTGTTCGTGCTATTCCCTCACATATTGAATCGCTATCGCCCTTTGCGAGAGGTAGGGTGGGATGAATATTGGCTCGAATTTGACGGCGATCATATTCGCCACCTCATGTTGCGCGGGGAGTTTTCACCGGAGCGGCCCGTCCATCACATTGGCTTGCATGACGATATTCTGGATCTGTTCCTTAAATCCATCGAAGTGTTGCGCAATGAGCCGCCCGAATACGAACTGATTCTGGGAACTTTTGCAACCCAGGCCATAGCGCGTTTGCTTTCAGTGTTAAAACAGAAAAACCAGGAAGGCCGCGCCATACCGGAAATCATCCGTGAAGCCAAGCGTTGGCTGATATGCGAGCCGGCTCGGGAAAATCTCGATCACCTCGCCTTGCGCCTCAATATGAGCTACATGTCATTCCGGCGCTTGTTTAAAGCCGAGACAGGATTCTCTCCTCGCCAATTTGCCCTGGAAGCGAGGTTGCGCAAGGCCGCTGATCTCCTGGATCGCACAGACATGCCGGTTCATCAGATTGCCGAACAATGCGGAATGGAATCTGTGTATTACTTTTCCCGCCTGTTCAAAAAAAAGACCGGGTTGACCCCCAGCGCCTATCGTCGGTTGCATGCAAAATCTCCCCTGAGGTGATTTAAGAGAAGATTCGTTCCGTCTGTCATTGTGCTGTCGTAGGATGGTTGCGCATTCCCTTGCTGCCCCAATTTGTATTTACAGTCTGGTTCAAGTTAAATATAAGCGTTCCGCCGGGGCAAATGTCGGAGTAGTGAATCCATGTCTTACTCGTTACTTTTCCGTCCATTGCCAGGCTTTGCTGTCAAGGGATCATCGTCGCCGTGTCACTGAAACATTGTGCGATAAAAATCTTTGTTACCTTTTTCGATGGGCGCACATATATAGGGCGATGAGCGATTCAAGGGTTCAACCAGACCTGAGGACATCCGAAATAGAACGATCAAATAATTATTCGCTCGCGGCGGCGTTGTTGTCTGGCCTCATCCGCATTGCCTTCTTTCCAGTTTGGTTGGTTATCGTAATCCCGCACACGGTCCACTTGATTATATCGAGTCGCAAGTTGGGAGTCTCCGCGACCGCATTGTCCCCTATGACGATGCGATGGCTGCAACATCAACTTGGGTTAAGGCGGGATGAGGCCTGCGCAAAGTTGATGAAGGTTCTTCCGAACCATTGCTACGGAGGATTGTATGCGGCGGCGTTTCCCGTGTTGTTGGGCCATCGGTTGACCGGGTTCGTTCCGAAAATGCTCCGCTATCCCTATGAGGGAATTCCGTTGGTCCGGCATTCGACGGCCGTACGGTCGACTTTTGTCGACGCCGCGATTGAGCGCTATTTGCCCGGCGTCGAACAATTTGTCGTGCTGGGCGGCGGTTACGACACGCGAACCGTGCAGCTACAACACAACGCGCGGATTCGTTGTTTTGAAGTTGATCTGCCGAAGACCCAGCAACTCAAGCGCGAGCTATTGCATCAATGCGGAGTGAATACACGCGGTGTCACATTCGTCACCGCAAATTTTTTGACCGACAATTGGCTTGATAACCTGGCTGCTGCTGGTTTTGACCCGCGAAAGTCTACGTTCTTTCTTTGGGAGGGTGTGACGTATTATCTGAGCCGCGAGGCGATGGAGAAAACGTTTCGTACGATTGCCACGACTGCGCCCGGTAGCGTGGTCGTGTTCGATTACGGCACCGATGCGGCCACCAGGCTACATCGTAAACTCCTCCTCCTGCCCACAGCCTTCCTGAAAGCCGTTCGTGAACCCGTGACATTTTGGATTTCAAGTGAGCCGCCCGTGAAGAAAAACGTGGCCGCGCTCATGGATGGATACGGTTTATTTTTGCGCGAACACCTGAACTACGGCCACGAAACCAGTCGCAAACGCGCCTTCGGTGGCCTCGCTGCGGCGGTGGTTAAATGACTTGCCCAAAGACTTTCCGGTCAACGTATGGCCGTCATCTCGAAGACATGAGCCTGCCATGGCGGCACGTCCAGGTAGAGGCCGCAGGACTGAAGGTCGTTTCCGTCGCGTTCGTAGACGGCGTCGCCGAGTTGATCGCACAGGCGCCACTGGCGTCCGCCGAGATCGGGGAAGGGCAGCCGCACCCGGCACTGGCTCCGGTGGCCGGCGTAGTTCACGGCCACGAGCAGACGCGAGCCGCCGGCATCCAGCCATCCGAACGCGATGAATGCATCGACGGAGTGGTTGCCGTCCCACGCGGGGACACATTCGAGCAACTGCCATTGTCCCTGCCGGAGGATCGGAAGGCGCAACAAGTCGAGCAGGCGCCGGTAAAATTCCTTGAGGGGCCGGCTCACTGGTTCCTCCGGGGCGCGGCCGAGATGGGGGGAGATGCGTTTGAGGCGGCCCTCGAACTGGCCCTGATGGAAGAAGCGGAGTCCCGGTGAAAGGAAAGTGATCACGGCGGCTGCCTGGTGTTGTCCGGCGGGAAACGTGGTTGCGGCGCGCGGCTCATCGTGGTTTTCGAGGAATCGGACCAGGCCGGCGCGCAAATGCTCGCGCACCGGGCGGGCGTGACCATCGCGGAGGCGGTCGTAGAGACGCTTGTCGTAAGCGTAATCGAAACCCTGCTGCAGCATGTCCCATTCGCGATCCCAATACACCTCGGCCATGAAACAAAAGCCCGGCGCCTGTTCGCGCACGCGCCGGGTCGCTTCCGGCCAGAACATCGGCGCCTGAACGCCCCACGTCCGTTCAAACACATCGGGCAGAACGAGCATGGCCATGTCGCAGCGCACGCCATCGCATTGCCGGGAAATTCTCAGCAACTCGCCGGTCATCGCCACCTGCGTGGCCGGGTTACCGTAGTTCAGTTGCAGCGTGTCCGGCCAACCGTCGAAATACGGATCACGACCGTGAGCAAGCAAAAGATCGCCGCTCCTGCGCTTGACCCGGGTGTAATTCTTCGGGGCGCGGGCCAGATCCGGTTCCGAGCCGCGAATGTAGTATTCCGGGTGTTCCTCCACCCAGGGATGATCCAGGCCTGTGTGGTTGGGAACAAAGTCGAGCATCAGCCGTACGCCGCGGTTGGCGAGACGCTCTCGCAGGCGTGCCAGTGCGGCGTCCCCGCCCAGGCTTTCATCGACCGTGTATCCGCTGATCGCAAAGCCGGAACCGGGAATGTCCGCGTCCGTGAGGTCCGGCAAGGTTTCCCGGAACCCTTTCCACCATTCCGGGTTGGTCATTGAAACGAGCCGGCTTGCTTTTCCAGTCTGCCAGACGCTCAAAAGCCAGATCCAGTCAAAGCCCGTCGCGGCGATCCGGTCCAGTTCGGCATCCGGAATGTCGTCCAGCTTCGCGGGCCGTCCCAACTGGCGGGAAAGTGCGATCAACCAGACGCGGGTGTTGATTTGATACAGCGAAGGATAAAGAGGCGTCTTTTGGGCGGTTTTGCTCAATGGTTGTCAATCCTCGATTCGTTGTCCGTTTCCTCCCGCAAACCATCATTCAGCCAGATGGATTGAGGGTGTCGCGGGTTTTGGTTGTTTCTGTTTTGGTTGTTTCTGCCTGCGGCCTGCAATCCGGCTGCTCGTTCCCTCCGGTTTGACCTCAACAAAGGCGGCGCCCTTGCCGAGTTGGAGAACCTGGCCGGCCGTCGTGGTCGCGAACAGGTGCATGTCGCGGGCAATGAGGCCGGTCCAGCCGGTCTGGTGACTCGCGCCCAGGCCCGCGCCGTTGTCGCCGTGGAAATATTCGTAGAACAGGATGTAGTCGCGCCAGAGCGGGTCTTCCTGAAGCTTCTTCTCGCCGCCGTTGACCGGCCGATGGCCATCCTTGTCTTTGAGGAAGATGCTCTCAAGGCGGCGCGAGATTTCCTCGGCCACCTGGTAAAGGTTCATGTGCCGTCCGGAGCCGGTCGGGCATTCCACGGTGAAATCATTTCCGTAGAAGGCGAAATATTGGAGCAACGCGCGGATGATCAACGCGTTAACAGGCATCCATATTGGGCCGCGCCAGTTCGAGTTGCCGCCGAACATCCCATTGTCGGACTCAGCCGGCATGTAGCCGACCCGGTAATCGAGGCCACCGACGTTGAACACATAGGGATGATCGGCGTGAAAGCGCGACAGGGCCCTGATACCGTAGGCGCTTAGGAATTCGTTTTCATCGAGCATCTTCGACAACACGCGACGGAGCTTGGTTTCGTCGAGAATCGCGCCCATATGGCGATTGTTGACGCCGTCTTTGACCGGGTCGTGAATGAACGCTTTCAATTCGGGACGTGCCCCGAGAAACCCCCCAAAGTGCTCCATCACCCAGGGGTATTTCAACCGAAACCCATCCTCGAAAACTGTGACGGCGCACAATGGCAGCAGACCCACCATGGACCGGACCTTGAGTCGAGTCGCCTGACCGTTCGGCAACCGGAGAACGTCGTAGAAGAATCCGTCCTCTTCGTCCCACATTCCGGTATTGAAGCCGGCGTGAACAGTGGCGGAGGCAATGGATACGAAGTGCTGGAGGAACTTGAGGGCCATATCGGCATAAGTGGCGTCGTGGAGCGCCAATTCCATGCTGATCTCCAGCATGTTCAAACTGAAGAGCGCCATCCACGCTGTGCCGTCGGCCTGTTCTAGGTAACCGCCCGTGGGCAATGGGGAGCTGCGGTCGAACACGCCGATGTTGTCGAGGCCGAGGAAGCCGCCTTCGAACGCGTTTTTGCCGGCGCGGTCCTTGCGGTTGAGCCACCAGGTGAAGTTGAGCAGGAGCTTTTTGAAGATGCGTTTGAGCCAATCCAAATCACCCTTGCCCGTTTGCGTCTTTTCCATACTGTATGTAAAAATGGCGGCCCATGGATGCACCGGCGGGTTGACGTCGCCAAAGTTCCACTCGTACGCCGGGATCTGGCCATTGGGATGGATGTAGTTCTCGGTCAGCATCAGGCCAAGTTGCTTCTTTCCAAACTCACGGTCCACCAGCGTGAGCGGCAGGATATGGAACGCCAGGTCCCATGCGGCGTACCAGGGATACTCCCACTTGTCCGGCATCGAGATAATGTCGGCGTTGTACATGTGATGCCACTGGCCGTTGCGCGGCGGGACCTTGCCCGACGGCAGGTAGGGATCGCTGCCTCGTTCTTCCAGCCAGCGATGCACGTCATAGTAGAAGTACTGTTTCGTCCACATCATCCCCGCCAGCGCCTGGCGCATGACGTTTGCCGAGTCCGCATCGAGCGATTCGGGAATCACCGAGGCATAGAACTCATCGGCCTCCTTATGGCGTGTGTGCAGGATTTGGTCGAAGCGTTTGCCAAACACGTCACCGTCGCGGCCCGGCGCCGCGGGAGTCAATCGCAGCCGCACGGTCTCGCACTTGCCCGGCGGCACGTTCAACCGGTAATGGGCCGCGACCTTCGTGCCCGTCCGGTCCGGGTTTACCGCGTCCCGTTGTCCATGCACGACGAAGTTGTTGATGCCGTCCTTCACGAACGGGCTGCGGTTTTGCCCGTGGAACAGCAGCGCGTTGTTGGTTTCGTTCTCTGTGAACAGCAGCGACGGCGAGCCATCGCAATACAGGTGGCGCTCGCCCAGATGAACTTCGTTCACCTTCACCGCTTCCATTCCTGGCACCGCTTGAAGCAAGGGCCGCGTTTTGTCCCGGCCCCAGGACCAGCGATTGCGGAACCACAACGTCGGCAGCACATGAATCTCCGCCGCCTCCGGGCCGCGATTGTAGATGCTGATCTGCACGAGGATGTCCTCGGGCGATTCCTTGGCGTATTCCACGAACACGTCGAAGTAACGGTCCTGGTCAAAGACGCCGGTATTGATCAGTTCGTACTCGAATTCGTGCCGGCTGCGGCTCCTGTTCGTGTTGACCAGTTGATTGTACGGAAACGCCGCCTGCGGATACTTGTATAGATACTTCATGTACGAATGGGTCGGAGTGCTGTCGAGGTAATAGTAATACTCCTTCACGTCCTCGCCGTGATTCCCCTCGCCATTGCCCAGGCCGAACAGCCGCTCCTTTAGAATCGGATCCTTGCCATTCCACAGCGCGATCGCGAAGCAGAGCCGCTGCTTGTCATCCGAGATGCCGGCCAGCCCATCTTCGCCCCAATGATAGGCGCGCGAGCGGGCCTGCTCATGGCTGAAGTAATTCCACGCGTTGCCGTCCTCGCTGTAATCCTCGCGCACCGTCCCCCACTGTCGCTCGCTCAGGTAAGGCCCCCATTTCTTCCAGGGTGTGTCGGCGTTGCCGGATTTTTCCAAACGCGTTTGTTCGTTGCTCATAACTTCCCTCGCTTGGTTCAAACGATTTTCCCACTTCAACGGTCCCTAAGACCCAATATGGACGTTAGGTCGTGTTTCGAAAATTTCAAATGCGAATTCGTGCGAACTTCGTCATGGAAGCATGCGTGGGTGTGGCCTCGACTCTCAGGGCGATGCCCAAAAAATGTGCAATGCAGTCAGCGCAACGCCAGGCGATTTGGAACGCGGCCCGAGTTTGTTTTGCAACCTGCAACAACCACGCTTGCATTTTGCGGGCTTTTCGGGCCGGCCGATTTTAGCAACCTCGGAAAAGCCCTGATTTTTGCGCTGAATCGCTGGCGGCACGCCCATTGCTTGTACTCCCCCCAATTGGCAATTTAAGCAAAGGGATCAGGCGACTATGAATAATAAAGGTTTCGCATTTTTCTTTGGACTGGATATTGGAACTTCTCTATCGCGGACAAGGCACACGCTGTTAGGTAAGCACCCCACGGACGCGTCGTCGAGCGGCGGGTAATTCCCCCACACGGGCGGCATATCAATCACAGTCAACCACAAAGTAGCGTCCCATAGCTGCGCTAAGTGGATGCCAGGCACGGATACTCTCGGTGGATGCCTTGAAACAACAACGATAAGAAACAAGAAAAGTATGAAAGGTGTAAGGTGTATTATGGATGGAAATATTGCTTCATGGTCTCAAGGGCAGTTCGCTTCTCCGGGAGCGCTGGCCTACCCCTATCAGGTTCCAGACAATGGGTGGGGTCAGGGTTGGTCGGGCAACCAGCCGATCGGCGGGATTGGTTTCCTCGGGCAACCGGGTCGCCCAATCGGGTTAGGCATCGGCGGAGCGTTGGGCATTCCACAGTATGGCAGCTATCCGGGTGGATCAAGCGGCCAACTCTTCGGCCCGCCTCAAGCAATTCAAGCGATCCAGTATGCAACGCAACAAGCGGCGGAGGTTGCGCAGCATGTGGCTCAACAGGCGGCGCTGCAGGCAGCTCAGCCAGTGGCCCAGCAGGCCGCGTTCACGGCCCAGCAGGTGGCTCAGCAAGCCGCTCAGCAGGCAGCCCAACACGTCGCTCAGCAAGCCGCCTGGACAGCTCAACAGGTGGCCCAGCAAGCCGCTCAGCAGGCTGCCCAACAGGTGGCCCAGCAAGCTGCGCTGACAGCTCAACAGGTGGCCCATCAAGCCGCCCAACAGATGGCTCAGCAAGCCGCGCTCACAGCCCAGGTGGCGGCCCAGCAAGCTGCACAGCAAGCCGCGCAGCAAGCCCTCGCCGGAGGCATCGGCCAACAACAGCCTTGGAATGCCTTCGGGCAGTACGCCGTTTCTCAACCCTGGGGTTGGCAAGGCGGTTATGGCAATTACCTGAGCCAGCCGGGGCTCCGCGGGCTTAATCCGTTTGCGGGAGCTCCCCTGGGTATGCAGACGCAGCTTGCCGGTTCGCCGCGTTTCGCGTTTGCATAATCCGTGACCAGGATTCGTCAAATATTGGCCACTGGGGTTTGGGATGATGATCAACTGTCTGCGAAGTTGAGTTTGCGAAGAGGCTGGTCATCATCTCATTCCCATGGTCTTAACTGTAAGACACTGCGGGCAACCAGGTTCATACTTGTTGTTTGTCGTGCAGATTTATTTCGTCTGAGCAGGCTGCATTTGCCGAATCAATTGTGAACTTCAATTCTTACAATCTAATTTTCAAACACAAAGGATTTTTTTATTATGAGCACTTCCAAATCTAACGTTGAAAAAGGGCCGAATCCCACCCGTAAGCGCTTTTATCTCAGCCAACAAAAGCGGCAATACCTCATCGCATCACGGCCTGCTATGTCCAATTTCGGCCTGATGTCTGTTGGCTCGCAGAATGTGGCGAACCTGCTGAAAGGGCAAGGCATAGAATTCGAACCGGTAAAATCGCTGCAGGGCCGTTCTCCGGCGGCGCCGCTATCAACCCTGGCTGGCGTGGCCAGAGGCCCCGAGATTCTTGTTGCCCGGCTCAATCCGGAACAAGGAGAGGCCCTGCGGTTGCAATCGGCCAACGGTTTCGGCCAATTAATTGTTGAACACGACTCCGCGCTCTCCTACGGCGCTGTCAGCAATCTTAAACAGGCGCTAATCGCCAACTCCGCGTCCGCCCGCCTCGATTCCAAGGGTCTCAAACCTTCCCCGGTTCGCATCCAGATCGTGGGAGTTGACGATAAGCCGGTGCCCGGAGTCACGGTGTTGGTCTTTGGCGTCGGCTTGCCCTCCCAGGGAGTCAGCGATGACGACGGTCACGTTGAATTACCCCTCTACACCTTCCAACCGGGTCAAGCCGAGGCGGTTGTGGTAAAGCCGAGAAAGGATTATTGGGATCTTGTCCTGCGCAACGTCGAGCTGCGCCCGGACATGCCCAACGTCATCCAGTTGCGCGCCTTCAGCGAGACGCTGCCGCGCTACAACAAAAGACCTTTCCTCAGTTGGGGGCAGGAATTCATGATGCAGGGCCAGATGACCCAGGTTAATGGCTCCGGCCCCGCAGATGGCCACGGCGTGAAGATCGCTATTATTGACTCGGGTTGCGACAATACTCATCCCTCCTTGCAACATATCACCTCAGGTATCGATGTGACCGACGGCGGCAGACCCGTGGGTTGGACGCTGGATCCATTCTCCCACGGTACGCACTGTGCCGGCATCATCGCTGCCCGGCCGGCCCGAGGGTCCTCCATGCGTGGATTCGCGCCGGGCGCCGAAATCCACGTCTTCAAGATTTTCCCGGGCGGTCGCTTCAGTGATCTCATTGGCGCCCTCGATCAATGCATCGAACAAGGCATCGACCTGGTCAACCTGAGCGTGGGCGCAGACGAAATCTCGTTCCTGGTTGAGCAGAAAATCATGGAAGCCAGGCAGTGCGGCATCGCTTGCATCGCCGCGGCCGGGAATACCGGCGGCGACGTTCAGTATCCGGCGAGATCGCCACACGTCCTGGCGGTCGCGGCTATCGGCCGTCAAAGCGACTTTCCAATGGACAGCTCTCACGCCCTGACTATTACCGGGCCGCAAACACTCGACGGAACCTTTTCTCCCAACTTTACATGTCACGGGCCGGAGGTTGGCGTTTGCGCCCCGGGCGTCGCCATCATCTCGACAGTTCCCGGGGATGGGTTCGACGTCATGGACGGTACTTCGGTGGCCGCCCCCCACGTCACAGGACTCGCCGCGATCCTCCTGGCTCATCACCCGGCATTCAAGTCCGGCCTGGCCAAACAGAGATCGGCTGTTCGAGTGGAAATCCTCTTCGAGTTGGTTAAACAAAACGCCCTCGCTTTGCCGTTCCTGGGCGCTGACCGCACTGGCGCTGGTCTGCCGATCCTGGCGGCTTTCAATGCCGACGCGTTTTCATATCTGAGCGCTCTGCGTGGTCCTCCTGTGCCTCAAGGGTTCTTCATGCAACCGAACCCATTTTTGAGTCAACCAATGGGACTGGCCGCCTAAACAAGCCTGCAACTCGCCGCCTGAAATACTCCTCGTACCAGAGGGTTATTTCAGGCGGAATTTGGATGCGCTCAGGGACGACGCTCTGATCCTATTGGCGCCGGAGCGGTGCCGGTATAGCAGTCAGCAACACCGACCACTAAATTTTTTAAGAATATTTGGCCCCGCGTCTTCAAAATCTCGCATTATCGATAGGAGGCAAATACGAAAACCGGGCCAGATCATGCGATGGGGCGCTTCGATAGCCACGCCCACGTATTCTTCTCACCGGCATTGGGACATCAACGAATAGCGATAGCGAATTAGGCGATCCGGGGCAAAACACGAACGAATTGAGCCGGGCGGATCGAACGACGCATAGAGGAGGTCTGTGATTCAAGTTTGCGTACGGGCGGATAATGTGTTAAATCGTGTGCGCGCCATCAAAGGTGACGTGCTGATATTTTCAAGTGGAAATTTTCTGCGCGTGCTGGCGGCCCGTTGGCTTGGGCTTGAACCGGTTGCCGGAAAATATCTGGCATCAAGCACGGCGAGTCTGAGTGTGCTGGGATATGAGCACAATTTATCCCAACCGGCAATCCGTTTGTGGAATGACACAAGTCATTTGGAGAACAAAACTATTGAGGAGTTTAAAATATGAAAGCGACCCAACAATTGCATAACCTTGGCCAGAGCCTGTGGCTCGATAACATCACTCGCGAGATGTTGAACAACGGCAAACTTGAGGGTTACATCAGCCAACTCTCGGTGACCGGACTGACATCCAATCCAACCATTTTTGACCATGCCATCAAAAATAGCGCAGCCTATGATGCCGCAATCATCCAGGGGCTCAACAATGGGGCTTCCGGTGAAAACCTCTTTTTCGACCTGGCGCTCGACGACCTGACCCGCGCCGCCGATCTCTTCGGTTCCATCCACGAACGGACAAATGGCCTGGACGGCTGGGTATCGCTCGAGGTTTCGCCGTTGCTGGCGCACGACACAGCGAAGACGATTGCAGCAGCCCGCGATTTGTCCGAGCGAGCGGGCCGGTCCAATCTATTCATCAAGATTCCCGGAACTCCCGAAGGCCTGCCTGCCATCGAAGAAGCGATTTTTGCCGGCGTGCCGGTCAACGTCACACTGCTGTTTTCGCGCGAGCATTACGTTGCCGCGGCGGATGCCTGGTTGCGCGGCATCGAACGGCGCATCGACGCCGGGTTAAATCCGTTGGTTGATTCAGTGGCGTCGATTTTCATCAGCCGCTGGGATGCCGCTGTGGCGGGCAAAGTGCCCCCGGCGCTAAACAACCGGCTGGGTATCGCTGTGGCCGGACGCGCCTACAAGGCGTATCTTGATTTGTTATCCAGTCCGCGCTGGCGGCGGGCATACAACGCCGGCGCCCGCCCACAACGGCTGCTGTGGGCCAGCACCGGGACCAAAGATCCAAAAGCCTCAGACACACTCTATATCAAGGCCCTGGCCGCGCCGTTCACCGTAAACACAATGCCGGAGGGCACTCTGTTGGCTGTTTCCGACCATGGTGAAGTGGGCCCGGCCATGGCCGGGGATGGCTCGGAGGCGGAAAAGACGCTGGCCCAGTTCGCCCAGGCCGGCATTGACGTGAACGCTCTGGCTGCGCAATTACAGGACGAGGGCGCAAAGTCGTTCGTCAAATCCTGGACCGACCTGTTGAACGTTATCGAGTCTAAGAGTACCACTCTCAAAAAGGCGGCTTAAAAATCCCGAAAATGATGAATATCCTGGTCATTGATGTTGGCGGGACGCATGTCAAGGTTCTTGCCACGGGACAGAAGGTCCATCGGAGTGTTATTTCGGGCGCGCACTTAACTCCAAAACGAATGGTCTCGGACGTTTGCAAACTGGTCGCGGATTGGGATTATGATTTCGTTTCCATCGGATTCCCGGGTCCTGTCCGCAAGAATCGGCCAGTGGTGGAACCGTGGAACCTGGGAAAGGGATGGATCGGCTTCGATTTCAAGAAAGCGTTCAAGCGCCCGGTTAAAGTAATCAATGACGCCGCAATGCAGGCCCTGGGAAGCTATCGTCGCGGCAAAATGTTGTTCCTGGGTTTGGGCACGGGTTTGGGTTCGGCGATGGTTGTGGAAGGCCATGTTCTCCCCATGGAACTGGCGCACCTGCCTTATCGGAGATCGACTTTTGAAGATTATGTCGGCATCCGGGGCTTGGAAAAATACGGAAAGAAAAAGTGGCGCAAATTGGTGGCCGATGTCACGGCGCGTCTCACTGCGGCGCTCGAACCGGACGAGGTTGTATTGGGAGGAGGCAACGTTGCCCGCTTGAAAGAGCTTCCGCCGCTTTGCCGCGCCGGAAGCAACGAACATGCGTTTCTTGGCGGATTTCGCCTGTGGCCTTCAAATAGCGATTCAACCAACTCAGTCTCCCCGCCTGTTCGCAGGACGAGAGAAGCCATTGCACATCATAAAACAAAAATGACCTAAGGACATGAAGAAAACAGTCAAACCACTGGCTCGGCTGCCGGTCTGGAAATCGCTGGGCACGCACAGCAAAGAATTCAAGAAGCTGCATTTGCGGGATTTGTTCGCGAAAGACGCCAAACGGGGCGAACGGTTCACCGCCGAAGGCGCGGGTTTCTTTTTAGACTATTCCAAAAACCGTATCACCGAAAAAACGGTGAAGCTGCTGCTGCAACTGGCAAAGGACGCCGGCCTGCGCGCCAGGATGGATGCAATGTTCAGCGGCGAGAAAATCAACATCACAGAAAACCGGGCCGTGTTGCACACCGCTCTGCGCGCGCCGAAAAACGCCACCGTCCTTGTGGACGGCAAGAATGTCATGCCCGAAGTTCACGAGGTCCTGGACAGAATGGCGGACTTCGCCAATCGCATCCGCAACGGTGAGTGGAAGGGCCACACCGGCAAACCCATCCGCAATATTATCAACATTGGCATCGGCGGTTCCGACCTTGGTCCGGTGATGGCTTACGAGGCGCTGCGGTATTACAGCGACCGCAATCTGACATGCCGGTTTGTTTCCAATGTCGATGGCATTGATTTTCTGGAGGCGGTCTTTGGTTTCAATCCGGAGGAAACGCTGTTTATTGTTTCGTCCAAGACCTTCACCACGCTCGAAACCATGACCAATGCGGAGACAGCTCGCGATTGGTTGCTCAAAGGATTGGGCGGCGACAAATCCGCGGTGGCAAAACACTTCGTCGCCGTCTCCACAAACGCGGAAAAGGTTTCGGCCTTCGGCATTGACACGGCGAACATGTTCGGGTTCTGGGACTGGGTCGGCGGTCGTTATTCGATGGATTCGGCAATCGGGCTTTCGACCATGCTGGCTATCGGACCCGAAAATTTCTTCGCCATGCTTCATGGCTTTCACACCATGGACGAACATTTTCGGACCGCCCCATTTGAGAAAAACCTGCCGGTCCTCATGGGCCTTTTAAATGTATGGTACACCGACTTTTTTGACGCCCAGACCGTTGCCGTGCTTCCGTACGAACAATATTTGAAACGGTTTCCCGCTTACCTGCAACAGTTGACCATGGAAAGCAACGGCAAACATGTGACCCTTGGCGGGCAGCAGGTGAACTACAATACCGGCGCGATTTTCTGGGGTGAACCCGGGACCAACGGCCAGCATTCGTTCTATCAGTTGATCCATCAGGGCACCCGCCTGATTCCGTGCGATTTTATCGCGTTTGCGCACGCGCTCCAGCCGCTGGGCCGGCATCACGACATGTTGCTGGCCAATGTCTTTGCACAGGCCGAGGCTTTGGCCTTTGGCAAAACTCCTGAGCAGGTCAAAGCCGAGGGCACGCCCGATTGGCTGGTGCCCCATCGCGTCTTTGACGGCAACCGTCCGTCGAACACGATTCTCGCTCAGCGCCTCACTCCGGAGTGTCTTGGCGCGCTGGTGGCGCTTTATGAGCACAGCGTGTTCACCCAGGGCGTCATTTGGAACATCAATTCATTCGATCAATGGGGCGTGGAATTGGGCAAGGCCCTCGCCCAGCGCATCATCCCCGAATTGGAAAGCGGGACCGAACCCAAACTTAAACATGACAGTTCAACCAACAACCTCATCCGCCGTTACCGAAAAATGAAAGGAGCATGATGACTCTGCCAAAACTAAAAGATCAATACCTGCGCAAAATCAAAACGCAGCCCGGTTTCCTCGCCGCGCTGGACCAAAGCGGCGGCAGCACGCCGAAGGCCCTTATGGCTTACGGTATCAAGCAGGATGCATGGTCCAACGAAGAACAAATGTTCGGGCTCGTCCATCAAATGCGCACCCGCATGATCACCACCCCCGCCTTCAACGGGGACCGAATTCTTGGGGCGATTCTTTTTGAGGGCACCATGGATCGGGATATTGAAGGTAAACCGTCGGCGGATTATCTCTGGAACGTAAAACGCGTCGTGCCCTTTTTGAAAGTGGACAAGGGCCTTGTCGCGGAAAGCAACGGCGTCCAACTGATGAAGCCCATGCCGGACCTGCCCGCGCTGCTCAGCAAGGCCAATTCGAAACGAATCTTCGGGACCAAAATGCGCTCGCTGATCAACCAGGCGAATGTGGCCGGCATCAAGGCAATTGTCAGCCAGCAGTTCGAGCTGGCCGCGCAAATCATCGCTGCGGGCCTCATGCCCATCATAGAGCCTGAAGTGGACATTCATTGTCCGGATAAAGCCGGGGCTGAGTCGATGCTCAGGAAGGCGATTCTCGAAAAGCTCGATAATCTGCCCTCGGACCAGTTGGTCATGCTCAAACTCACTCTGCCCGAACTCGACGACTTCTACACCGTTCTCGTGCGGCATCCGCGGGTTTTGAAAGTGGTGGCGCTTTCCGGAGGTTATTCCCGGGAAGAAGGCAACAATCGGCTTTTTCGGAATCATGGCGTCATTGCAAGTTTCTCGCGAGCGTTGGCTGAAGGCCTCTCAGCAAATCAATCTGACGAGGAGTTTAACGCGGAGATGGACACCGCGATCCAAAGCATTTACGAGGCGTCCATGACCTGAACCACCCGATGAAACCGGCCGTCAAAATTGCGCCGTCGATTCTCGCCGCCAACCTGGCCCGGATGGGCGAGGAAGTGGCCGAGGCTGAGCGTTGCGGCGCGGATCGCATCCACGTGGATGTGATGGACGGTCATTTTGTACCCAATATTTCCCTGGGTGCGGTGGTGGTGGAGGCGCTGCGCCCCGCCACGCGGTTGCCGTTGGAAGTACACCTGATGGTCACGGATCCGGATGCATTTTTTGACGAGTTCGTGGCAGCCGGCGCCGATTCGTTTCTCGTTCACTGGGAAGGAAACAACAACCTGCATCGCACCCTGCAACGGATCAAAACGTTAAAGAAACGTCGCGGCGTGGTGATTAATCCCGCCACGCCCGCGGCGGTGCTGGAGGAAGTCCTGCCGGATGTTGACTCGGTCATGGTGATGACGGTGAACCCCGGTTTCGGCCATCAGGAATTTATCCATACGACGCTGCCGAAAATCCAGCGTGTCCGCAAAATGATCAATCAAGTCACCCGCGATTGTGAGTTGGAATTGGATGGAGGAATCGATGCGACCACGGCCCCGCTGGGCGTCAAGGCCGGCGCAAATGTGCTCGTGGCGGGGACGTCCGTTTTCGGTAATAGCGACGGTATAGCGGCCGGCATGAAGCATTTGCGCGCCGCGATCAAATAAACAAGAACCTGATTCTGATAAAGAAAGGAGAGTGCTATGCAACTCGGTATGATTGGACTTGGGCGCATGGGCGCCAACATGGTCCGGCGTTTAATCCGCAACAAACATCAATGCGTCGTTTTCGACCGCTCGAAGGAGGCTATCGCTGAGCTGGCTAAAGAGGGTGCGGTGGCGTCGTCCTCGCTCGCGGACTTCATCAGCAAACTGCAAAAACCGCGCGCGGTCTGGCTGATGGTTCCCGCTGCCGTCGTGGATGGCTCAATTGAAGAGTTGCTGCCGCTGCTGGAACGCGGAGACACTCTCATTGACGGAGGCAATTCGTATTACGTGGACGATATCCGGCGCGCAAAGGCGCTCGAGCCCAAGGGAATTCATTACGTGGACGTGGGAACCAGCGGGGGCGTTTGGGGCCTGGAACGCGGTTACTGCATGATGATCGGTGGCGAAAAGGAAGTGGTGAAGCGTCTGGATCCCATTTTCGCAACCCTGGCCCCAGGCATCGGCGATGTTCCACGCACACCCGGCCGTGAAAAACTCGGCGGCACAGCCGAACAGGGGTATCTCCATTGCGGGACCAATGGCGCGGGTCATTTCGTCAAGATGGTCCACAACGGGATTGAATACGGCATTATGGCCGCCTATGCGGAGGGCCTGGGCGTCCTCAAATCCGCCAATGTCGGAAAGCAACAATCGGAAAGCGACGCCGAAACCACGCCGTTGCGTGATCCGGAACACTATCAATTCGATTTAAACCTCGCCGACGTTGCCGAAGTGTGGCGGCGCGGCAGCGTGATTGCTTCGTGGTTGCTCGACTTGACGGCCAACGCTCTCGTTGAGGACCAGAACCTCACGAAGTTTGCCGGCCGCGTCTCCGATTCCGGCGAGGGCCGCTGGACCATCAAGGCGGCGATTGACGAAGGCGTCCCGGTGCCCGTCCTGACCACTGCCCTTTACGAGCGGTTTGCCTCGCGCGGCGAAGCCGATTACCAGGACAAATTGCTTTCGGCCATGCGCTTCGGCTTTGGCGGGCATCTCGAGAAAAAAGGAGGCAAAGTACAATGAACAATACCCATTCCGATACTCTCGTCTTCTTCGGCGCCACGGGAGACCTGGCGTACAAGAAAATTTTTCCGGCCCTGCAGGCCATGGTCAAGCGGGGCACGCTCAACGTGCCGGTCATCGGCGTGGCGAAGGCGGGCTGGAACCTCGACCAACTCAAGGCACGGGCCAAAGACAGTTTGGAAAAACATGGCGGGCTGGATGCGGACGCGTTTAAAAAACTGAACAGCCTTCTGCGTTACGTCGATGGCGATTTCAACAGTTCGGAGACGTTTCAAGCTTTGCGAAAAGAAATGGGCGCATCGAAACGGGCAGCTCATTACCTCGCAATTCCGCCGGCGGCATTTGGCACGGTAGTGGAACACCTGTCACAGACCGGCTGCAATGGCGACGCGAGGGTCATCATCGAAAAGCCTTTTGGTCGTGACCAGGAATCGGCCAAAGCTCTCAACGCGATCCTTTTAAAAACCTTCAATGAAGAGTCCATTTTCCGCATCGACCATTACCTGGGAAAAGCGCCCGTGCATCACATGCTGTTCTTTCGTTTTGGCAACGCCCTGCTCGAACCATTCTGGAGCCGGCACCACATAGAAAGTGTCCAGATCACAATGGCGGAAGATTTTGGTGTCCAGGGCCGGGGTTCATTTTACGACCAGGTTGGCGCTATCCGGGACGTGGTCCAAAACCATCTTTTCCAGGTCATGGTCAATCTGGCCATGGAACCGCCCATCCGCACTGACAGCGAATCCATCCGGGATGAAAAGGTGAAGGTGCTTAAGGCGATACCGCCGCTCGACGCGAAGAATCTGGTTCGCGGGCAGTTCAAAGGTTATCGAAATGAACCAGGCGTGGCGCCCAATTCCAAAGTGGAAACCTTTGCAGCGTTGCAACTCGAAATTGATTCGTGGCGCTGGCGTGGCGTCCCTTTCTATATTCGCGCCGGGAAATGTCTGCCGGTGACCTGCACTGAAATTATGGTCCGGTTGCGCCAGCCGCCAACGATGTACACCAGCTATGATTTGAAATCTAATTACTTCCGATTCCGAATCAGTCCTGACGTTGAAGGAGCTTTTGGCGTCAATATCGTGTCGCCCGTGAACGAATCCGTTTGCCAATTGTCCGAAATGCTCGCCAGCCACCATCCTGCTCGTGGAGAAATGGAAGCTTACGAGCGGGTGTTGACGGATGCCATGGCCGGGGACGCCACCTTGTTCGCTCGCGAAGATTACGTCGAGGAGGCGTGGCGGATTGTTGACCCGGTGTTGGGGAGCGACACACCGGTCGCTGAATATAATCCAAAAACATGGCCCGGCACGTCGGTTGAACCTCCGGGCGGATGGGACAACCCGGTTGTGAGCGCTTAGTCCTATGAAAATGATAATCCAGGCGGATGCCGACGAAGCAGCCAGAGCCGGGGCGAAATTTATCGCGGGTAAAGCCCTTGAAGCCGTGTCCGCCCGTGGCAGGTTCGTCATGGCCGTTAGCGGCGGGCATGTTCCATGGCGCATGTTCGGCCTGCTCGCCGAAGAGAGCTTGCCCTGGAATTCCGTACACCTGGTGCAGGTGGATGAACGTGTGGCTCCTGAACATGATCCGGACCGAAACCTGACGCACCTGGAGCAGTCCTTGATTTCACGGGTTCCCCTGGTGCCTTCGCAAGTTCATGCAATGCCGGTGGACGAATCTGATTTGGAGAAGTCTGCCGCGCGTTATGCCCGGACGCTCGAGCAAATCGCAGGTTCACCGCCGGTCCTGGACCTTGTACACCTGGGACTTGGCCCGGACGGTCACACCGCATCGCTCGTGCCGGGTGATCCGGTCCTAAATGTCACCGACCGCGATGTTGCGATAACAGGAGTTTATCAGAACCGTAAACGGATGACTTTGACCTATCCCATCATTAATCGCGCCCGTTGCGTCCTGTGGCTCATCACCGGGGCGGACAAGCGGGATATCTTTCAACGCCTGAATCAAGGTGATCCGTCTATTCCGGCAAGTCGCATCCGAAAGGATGTTGCTGTGGCGATAACTGAACGCGCAGCCGCGAGTGACCCCGATTTATCCAAACCAAAAAGAGAAAGGAATTCTATGCGCATTGGTATCGCAACCGATCATGGCGGATTTGAACTGAAGGAAAAGCTGGTCGCAAAACTTCGCGCGGCCGGCAACGAAATCGTGGATTTTGGCGCTCGCCAGTTGGCTCCCGATGATGACTATCCCGATTTCATTATTCCACTCGGCCAGGCGGTGGCCGCCGGCAAAGTAGACCGGGGCGTAGCCGTATGCGGCAGTGGCGTTGGCGCTACCGTTTGCGCCAACAAAATCAAAGGGGTCCGCGCCTGCCTGATCGAGGACCACTTTTCGGCCAGGCAGGGAGTCGAAGATGACAATCTCAATCTGATTTGTCTGGGAGGGCGAATTGAGGGACCCGAGGCAGCCTGGGATTTGCTCCAGGCATTTCTGGCCGCCGAATTCAGCAATGCTCCGCGTCATGTCCGGCGCCTGCAAAAGGTCGCAGCGCTTGAAACCGAAAAGAGTTAGCGGCTGTTTACCCGAAAAGGAGTTTTATGCAGGACGACAAAATGACTCAATTGGCAATCAACACCATTCGTACCCTTTCAATTGACGCCGTTCAGGCTGCCAAATCCGGCCACCCGGGCACGCCCATGGCGCTGGCGCCGTTGGTCTATACGATCTGGAATCGCGAAATGCGCTTTGATCCACAGGACCCCATCTGGCCCAACCGCGACCGGTTTGTCCTTTCCAATGGACACGCTTCGATGTTGGTCTGGTCCATTCTGCACCTCACAGGCGTTCAGGCGGTAAACGCCGAGTACGAAAATATTGGCAAACCTTCCGTATCGCTTGATGATATCCGCAAATTTCGACAATTGAACAGTAAAGCGCCCGGCCATCCCGAATACCATTGGGTGTCGGGCGTCGAAACCACCACCGGTCCGCTCGGGCAGGGCGTTGCCAACAGCGTCGGCATGGCCATCGCCGAAAAATGGCTGGCCAGCCGTTACAACAAACCCAATTTCCAAATCTTCGATTACAACATCTACGCCGTCTGCGGCGACGGCTGCATGATGGAAGGCATCTCGTCCGAAGCGGCATCGCTCGCCGGCCATCTGTGTCTCGATAACCTCTGCTGGATTTACGATAACAATCACATCACCATCGAAGGGAATACAAACATTACCTTCACCGAAGATATCGCGGCGCGCTTTTTGGGTTATGGCTGGAATGTTCTTCGCGTGGGCGACGCCAACGACATTGAGCGAATTGAACATGCCCTCGCCGTTTTTCAGCAAACCAAAGGCCGGCCCACGTTCATTATTTTGGACACTCATATCGGCTACGGCTCGCCAAACAGGCAGGATACCGCCGAGGCGCATGGTGAACCGCTGGGTGAGGACGAAGTTCGCCTCACGAAAAAAAACTATGGCTGGCCGGAAGACGCGAAGTTCCTCGTGCCGGATGGCGTCTATGACCACTTTAAGCAGGGAATCGGCCGGCGGGGCAGCGAGGCCCGGAAAAAATGGAATGATCTGTTTGCCGCGTACAAATCCCAATATCCGGACCTTGCCACCGAAATCAACCAGATGCAAAAACGGGAATTGCCCGCAGGCTGGGACCGCAACCTCCCTGTTTTCCCTGCGGACCCGAAAGGCATGGCCGGCCGGGAAGCTTCTGGCAAAGTCCTGAATGTCCTCGCTCAAAACATACCGTGGCTCCTTGGCGGTTCGGCGGACCTGGGTCCGTCGAACAAAACGCTCCTGAAATTTCCCGGGGCAGGGGACTTCGAGCCCGGCGTCTGGGGTGGCAAAAATCTGCACTTCGGCGTTCGCGAACACTCCATGGCGGCAATCGTCAACGGCTTGTCGCTTTCAAAGCTCCGCGCATATGGAGCGACCTTTTTTATTTTCAGCGATTATGCCCGGCCTGCCATCCGGCTTTCTGCTTTGATGGAAATACCGACGATCATGATATTCAGCCACGATGCCATGGGCGACGGAGAAGACGGCCCGACCCACCAACCAGTTGAACATTTGGCGTCTTTGCGCGCCATTCCCGGACTGGTGTTGTTGCGGCCCGGGGACGCCAACGAAGTGGTGGAAGCTTATCGCTACGTTATGCAATTGCGGCATCAGCCCGCTCTTATCGTCGTGTCGCGCCAGCCGTTGCCCACCCTGGACCGGAGCAAATACGCGTCCGCCGCCGGTGTCGCCCGGGGCGCTTATATATTGGCGGATGCTCCGGGCGCAAATCCGGAAATCATTCTCATTGCAACCGGCAGTGAACTGTCCCTGGTGGTGGAAGCTCATGAACAATTGATGAAGCAGGGAATCCGGTCCCGCGTGGTTTCCATGCCCTCCTGGGACATTTTTGAGCATCAGCCCATCGAGTATAGGGAAACGGTGCTGCCGGCCAAAGTGACCGCGCGTGTCGCGGTCGAGCAGGCCTCAACCTTCGGATGGGAACGCTATGTCGGCTCCGCTGACCGCGTTATCGGCATGCATACATTTGGCTCATCCGCGCCACTGAAGGAACTTCAAAAGCATTTTGGGTTCGAACCGGATCGCGTGGTCGAACTTTGCAAATCAGTGCTGGCAGAGGAGCAAAAATCTAAGAAATGAAAATCAGCCCCCATGCAGGAAAAACGCCCGAGCCGTCGGCATTGGTGGATGTCCCCAAGCTCATCGCCGCTTATTATACCGAAACGCCCGACCCATCGGTACCGGCGCAGCGCGTTGCCTTTGGCACTTCCGGCCATCGCGGTTCCTCTTTTGACAGGTCTTTCAACGAACAGCATATCCTCGCCATCAGCCAGGCAATTTGCCTATACCGCAAAAAAGAACAAATTAACGGCCCGCTGTTTCTTGGCCTGGACACTCACGCGCTCTCTGAGCCGGCTTTGAGAAGCGCGCTCGAAGTCCTGGCCGCCAATGGTGTGACCGTCATGCTCGCGCAAGGCGATGATTACACCCCCACACCCGCCATTTCCCACGCGATCCTCACTTACAATCGCGTGCGCAAAAATGGCTCCGCCGACGGAATCGTCATCACGCCCTCGCATAATCCGCCACGGGACGGCGGCTTCAAATATAACCCGCCCAACGGCGGACCGGCGGACACTGCGGTCACTGGCTGGATCGAGAAGAAAGCGAACGAATTGCTTGAGAGTTCGCTCAAGGAGGTTAAGCGAATCTCGTTGGACAAAGCGTTGCGCGCGGACACGACGCGTCGGCACGACTACCTGACAGCCTACGTGAACGACTTGGGCAACATCGTGGACATGGAAAAAATTCGCGGTTCGAAAATCAGGCTCGGGGTGGATCCATTGGGCGGCGCCGGGGTTCATTATTGGCGCCGGATTGCCGGCCAATACAACCTCGACCTTTCCGTTGTCAGTGAAATTGTCGATCCGACATTCCGTTTCATGACCGTGGATTGGGACGGCCAAATCCGAATGGACCCGTCCTCAACCTACGCGATGCAGCGATTGATTGGCCTGAAAGACAAATTTGACGTTGCTTTTGCCTGTGACACAGACCACGACCGCCACGGGATTGTTACCCGAAGCGCGGGGTTGATGCAGCCGAACCACTATCTTTCAGTTTGCATTTTTTACCTGTTTCAAAACCGCGCCAATTGGCGCAGGGAAACAGCCGTGGGCAAAACACTCGTCAGCAGCCAGATGATCGATCGTATCGCCGCCAAAGTCGGCCGCAAGCTGTATGAAGTCCCGGTCGGTTTTAAATGGTTTGTGGACGGGTTGCTGACCGGTTCACTTGGCTTTGTCGGCGAGGAAAGCGCCGGCGCATCGTTTCTTCGCCGGGACGGCAGCGCATGGACTACGGACAAGGACGGTATCGTGGCGGCTTTGCTCGCCGCGGAAATGACCGCAACGATTGGCCGCGATCCCGGAGAAATCTACGGCGGCCTCACTCGGGAATTGGGCGAGCCGGTTTACGCCCGGCTGGAAGCGCCCGCCACGATGAAGCAAAAGGAGAATCTAAAAAAATTGTCTCCTCAACAGATTCGCCAGACCAGTCTCGCCGGCGAAAAAATTCAGTCCATCCTGACCCGCGCTCCCGGCGACAACGAACCCATTGGCGGCGTCAAGGTCGTCGCCGAAAACGGATGGTTTGCCGCCCGGCCGTCCGGCACCGAAGAAATTTACAAGATTTACACCGAAAGTTTTCGTGGAATGGAACACTTGCGCCGCATTCAGGAAGAAGCGCAAAGCATTGTTGACGGCGCGATTGCCACCACCACGAGTTAGACGAAATCTCAACATAACGAAAGGAGTGGTTATGAACGGTGAAATGCACCTCGAAAAGGCGCGCTCTGGCGGCCTGCCCATGGAAATTCCAGGCATGGATTGTTTGGTCGAATTGGCGCTGGACATGCGATGGTCATGGAATCACCTGGCCGACGAAGTTTGGCAGCAGCTTGATTCCAGCCTGTGGGATTTGACTCATAATCCCTGGGTGATCGTGCAAACGGCGTCGCGCGACCGGCTCAAAAAGACACTGGCCGACCCGGGATTTCGCAAAAAGCTCGATGATCTCGTGAGTCTCAGGAAGGAAGAGACAAATGCCACAACATGGTTTCAAGAGCATCATTCCAATTCTCCACTGGCCTGCGTGGCTTACTTCAGCATGGAATTCATGCTCAGCGAGGCGCTGCCAATATATTCCGGCGGCCTTGGCAACGTCGCCGGTGATCAGCTAAAGGCAGCCAGCGACCTCGGCGTGCCCGTAATTGGAGTGGGGTTGCTTTATCAGCAGGGATATTTTCGCCAATTGATTAACAAGGACGGAAAACAGGAAGCCCTCTACCCGTACAATGACCCAAGCCAATTGCCCATCACGCCGTTGCGCGAACCCAACGGCGAATGGCTGCGCATAGAAGTCAAGCTGCCGGGCTTCTCGATTTGGCTGCGCGCGTGGCAGGTCCAGGTTGGCCGCACGAAACTTTACCTCCTGGACACTAACGATGCCGCAAATTTCCCCGCCTATCGCGGCATCACCAGTGAACTTTATGGCGGCGGACCCGAATTGCGTCTCAGGCAGGAACTCATCCTCGGCATCGGCGGCTGGAGGCTTCTAAAAGCGCTTGGCATTCAGCCGCAGGTTTGTCACCTGAATGAGGGGCACGCGGCTTTTGCGGTATTGGAAAGGGCTCGAGATTTCATTGAGGAGTCAAAACAACCGTTCGAAATTGCGCTCACCGCCACCCGCGTCGGCAACCTCTTCACAACTCACACCGCGGTTCCCGCGGGATTCGACCGGTTCCCTCCGGATCTCGTCGAGCGTTATCTCGGCGATTGCGCCCGGCGGCTCGGCATTTCGATTCGGGATTTATTGGCCCTGGGACGGCTCAATCCGAACGACCCTTCAGAGCCATTTAACATGGCGTACCTGGCCGTCCGCGGCAGCGGGGCCGTCAACGGCGTCAGCCGCCTGCACGGCCAGGCCAGCCGGCGCATCTTTAGCCCGCTGTTTCCGCACTGGCCGGAAAATGAAGTGCCCGTTGGGTACGTCACCAATGGCATCCATATACCCAGTTGGAATTCTGCCGCAGCCGACGAACTTTGGAAGAAAGCCAGTGGGGAAGGGGAGAACTGTTGGTTCGGAAAGATGGAGACGTTGGAAGAGGGCATCCGCCGCGTGTCGGCCAAAGAACTCTGGCAACTGCGGACCACAAGCAGGAAATTGCTCATTGAATACGCCCGCCAGCGATTGGCCCGCGAATTGGCCGCCGGGGGCGCTCCACCGGAAATGGTGGATATGGCCTCGCGTCTCTTTGATCCAAATGTTTTGACCCTTGGGTTCGCGCGCCGCTTTGCCACTTACAAGCGGCCAAATCTCCTCCTGCATGACCCGGAACGCCTCTCCCGGATTCTCACCAATCCTCAACGGCCGGTCCAACTCATCATCGCCGGCAAAGCCCACCCCGCCGACAGGCCCGGCCAGGAAATGATCGAGCAATGGATTCATTTCATTCGCCGGCCTGCCATTCGCCCGCATGTGATGTTCTTGAGCGATTACGACATGCTCCTGACCGAGCGCCTCGTGCAGGGTGTGGACGTCTGGCTAAATACACCGCGCCGGCCCTGGGAAGCCAGTGGCACCAGCGGCATGAAAGTCCTCGTGAATGGCGCCGTCAATTTGTCTGAACTGGATGGCTGGTGGGCCGAAGCCTATACTCCGGAAGTGGGCTGGGCATTGGGCGATGGCCGCGAGCACGGCGAAGACCCGGCCTGGGACGCTGCCGAAGCCGGCCAACTCTATCAATTACTCGAACAGGAGGTCGTGCCACAGTTCTACACACGCGACCAGGACGGCATCCCGGCAGCCTGGGTCGCGCGTATGCGTGAAAGCATGGCCCGCCTGACCGCTCCCTTCTCGGCGAACCGCACCGTGCGCGAATATACCGAACAATGTTATGTGCCCGCGGCGTCAGCATGCCGGGAACGCGTCGCGGATAAAGGCGCTCTCGGACAGCAGGTCGTCTATTGGCGAAAAACTCTCGAACAGAAATGGCCCGAGTTGCGCTTCGGCGACCTGAAAATTCAGCAGGCCGGACAAAACTACAACTTTGAAGTCGAAGTCATTTTGGGCGATATCAACCCGGACACAGTGCGACTCGAGCTTTACGCCGATGGCGGTTATCAGAACCCCCCTGTCCGGCAGGAAATGACGCGCGGACAGCCCCTCACAAACCCGGGCGATGGCTACATCTATCGCGCCACCGTGCCCGCAAGCCGCACTCCCACAGATTACACCCCGCGCATAGTCCCGTATTTTCGAAACGTCTCAGTCCCCCTGGAAGAAGACCGAATCCTCTGGCAAAAATAGCGCACATTTTTTGCCCATAGGGAATGCAAAGGGGAAACGAGGCTGGAAATTGCGTTTTATTGGGGAAATTGAAGAATTTGAGGAAACGGCCTCTGGGAATTGGATCGATGGATAAATGGATTGTTGGGGGCAGAGCTGTGACCCGTCTTCGCTTGGAAGCTACGCGGGGCGGGGCGGGCGATTGCGCGGTTTTGAGGATGACGATGAGGGTGAGAATTCGCCCAAGGAAAACTCGCGCATTGAACCCCTGAACCGATTGGCACACGGAGCGCGGCTGTGTGCGGGGCAAAGGGGCACCAGCCGCAGCAGCCGCGAACGTTGCGACGCGCTGCGGCTGGTCTTCGACACAGCCGCGCTCC
>Ga0335075_10001044_pt1 | contig 46750 bp, 35 predicted proteins | sample Lox_Sample_24_FD_206723 | JGI IMG/M metagenome (GOLD analysis project Ga0335075, IMG submission 206723) | Soil microbial communities from Loxahatchee National Wildlife Refuge, Florida, United States - Lox_Sample_2.4 | ecosystem: Environmental > Terrestrial > Soil > Wetlands | place: USA... | reverse complement strand
GCCGGTCGAGAAGATGTTGCCGACGTCGTAGAACCACGACAGCCGCGCCGACGACTCGAACTTCTGCGGCAACGGGATCAGCACCTCCGCGTTGGCCACCACCTTCAGGTTGCCGCCGAACGGACGGCCGAACTCGTCCTTGGGGCCCAGGCGGCTCTCTTTATATCCGCGCACGGTCTCCGGACCGCCGCCGTAGAACTGGCGGTACGGGGGCAGCGCCGTCGTGTCGCCGATGTCCATGCCGTAGGCGAACTCGCCATGCAGCTGCAGGGTGAAGCGCCCGAACAACGGGACATATTTCGTCAGTTCGCTGTTCGCGACGAAGTATTCGACGTCACTGACGCTCGGCAGCGAGTAGGACACCCCGACCGAATAACGGGCGCCCCGGTCGGCGAACAGCGAGCGGTTGCGGCTGTCGTAGTTCCAGGACGACGTCAGCTCGACGGTGTTGTAGTTGGTGCTGAAGAACTGGAAGACGGCGGTCGGATCGGTACAGGTGACTTCGTCGCGCAGCGAGTTGATGCAGCGGTCTTTCGAGTCGCCGTTCTGGCGCACCCAGTCGATGGCGCCCTGGGCCGAACTGCCGCTGCTGACCAGCAGGTCGTTCTTCTGGAACGACAACCCGACGCGCAGGCCCTGGTTCTCCGAGATCGGGTAGCCGATGTCGAACGAGGCGCCCAGCGTCTTCGACGAGAAGTCCGACGAGGACGAGACGAACTGTGTCTGGTCGCGGTAGTTCACGCCGGTCGTGAAGCCGACGTTGTTGGGTGTCAGGTACGGCTCCGTCAGCGTCAGGCCGTAGACCTTGCTGTAGCGACCGGAGTTGAGGTCGATGGCGACGCGACGGCCGGTGCCGAGGAAGTTCGCGTCGGCGTAATTGCCCGACAGGATGAACGACTGCGATTCGGAGTAGCCGATGCCACCGCCGAGCTGCGCGGACGGGCCCTCTTCGATGTCGTAGTTCACGTCGACGAGATCGGCCGAGCCGGCGACGGGCTTCGTCTCCGACGTGACCTTCTTCACGTATGGCAGGCGCTCGAGGCGTTGCTTGGAACGGTCGAGCGCGGAGTTGGACAGCCAGCCGCCCTCGAGCTGGCGCATCTCGCGACGCAGCACGTCGTCGTTGATCTTGGTGACGCCGTTGAAGGCGATGTGGCGCACGTATACGCGGTTGCCCGGGTCGACGAAGAACGTCAGCGACAGCTCCTTGTTCTTCGGATCGCCGACCGGCGTCGGCACCGGGTCGACCTTGGCGAACGCGAAGCCGTCTTCGCCGAGACGGTTCTGCAGCAGCTCCTGGGTCGCCGTGATGGTCTTGCGCGAGAACGTGTCGCCGGGGCGCACGATCACGTAGCGGCGCAGCAGCGCCTCCGGCACGACGAACGTGCCGGCCATCTTGATCTCCTTGACCTTGAAGACCTCGCCCTCGTTGACGTTGACCGTGATGAAGATGTCGTCCTTCTCCGGCGCGATGGCGACCTGCGTCGACTCGACCTCGAAGTTCGCGTAGCCGCGGTCCATGTAGAACGAGCGGACCTTCTCGAGGTCGCCGGTCATCGTCTCGCGCGAGTAGCGGTCGTCCTGCTTGTAGAACGACAGCAGGTTCGGCGTCTTCAACTCGAGCGTCGCGAGGATGTCCTTCTCTTTGAAGGTGTGGTTGCCGACGATGTTGATCTGCCGGATCTTCGCGCGCTTGCCCTCGACGATGTCGATCTTGATCTTGACGCGGTTGCCGGCGACTTCCTCGACGTTGGTGTCGATCTTCGCCGCGTACTTGCCGCGCGCGCCGTACTGGTCCTGCAGGAAGGACTTCACGTCCTCGAGCACCGAACGGTCGAACGTCTTGCCCTGCGCGAGACCGACGTTGCGCAGCGACTTGTTGAGGTCCTCAGTCTTGATGTCCTTGTTGCCCTTGATCTCGAAGCTCTCGATGGTCGGGCGCTCGTTCACGACCACGATCAGCACGTTGCCGTCGCGGCGCATCTCGACGTCGCGGAAGAAGCCGGTCTCGTACAACGCGCGGATCGCCTCGCGCAGGCGCTGCGGCGTCAGCGAATCGCCGATGTTGATCGGCAGGTAGTTGAAGACCGTGCCTTCCGTGACGCGCTGCAGACCCTCGACGCGGATGTCGCCGACGGTGAATCCGGCGCCTTCCTGCGCGTGCAACGGAGCGGACAGCACCACGCCGCCGGCGATACACAGACTCGCGAACCTGCTCAAAGTGAACCCCTGGAAGAAATCTGAATAGTTAGAAGAATCGTTGTCAGGAAGATCCGAACCGGCTCGTCAGGTCGTTGAACACCGCGACGCCCATGAGCAGGGCGAGCATCACCAGTCCCGCGTGCCAGCCCAGCGCCTGCGCGCGTTCCGACAACGGGCTGCCCTTCAGCCATTCGGCGATCACGAACACCACCTGGCCGCCGTCGAGGATCGGGATGGGCAGCAGGTTCAGGAAGCCGAGCGACAGCGAGATCAGCACGAGGAACATGACGAACATGCCCGGACCCGCGCGCGCGGATTCTCCGGCATACGAGGCGATCCCGATCGGCGATGACAAATTCTTCATCGAGATCTTGCCGGTCAGCATGCGCGCGAAGAACTTCGCCTGGGTGGCCGTCAGCTGCCAGGCCTTGGCGGTGGCGGCGCCGAGCGCGGCGACCGGGCCGAGGTCGGTGACGCGCTTCATGTCGGCCGGGACGTAGGGTTCGAGATCCTCGGGCGGGCCCGTCATCAGGCGGCCGATGGTCTTGCCCTCGTTCGTGGCGGAGACCGTCGTCACGCGTCGCGAGAACTCCGCGCCGTCGCGGCGCACGCGGACCAGCACGCTCGTCTCGGGACGCGCCTGGATGTACAGGCGGAAATCGTTGAAGGTCTTCATCGGCTGGCCGTCGACGGACAACACGACGTCGCCGCTCTGCAGGCCGGCCTCCGCCGCCGGACCCGCCGGGTCGATGGCGCCGAGCACCGGCGGCACGTGCAGCGCGGCGATCCAGAACTGGAAGCCGAGGCCGCTCAGCAGTTGATCGGGCTCCGTGAGTTTGCGGCGCTGATCCGGATCCGCGACCGTCAGCGAAACCGTGCGCTCGACTCCGTCGCGGCCGCGCACCTCGATGCGGGCATCGCCGTCATCGCTGATCGCGTCTAACAACCCGAGCGCGGCGTCACTCTGCTCCTGCACCGGCTGGCCGTCGATCGCCAGCAGCTCGTCGCCGTCGCGCAGGCCCGCGACCGCGGCCGGCTTGCCGACCACGATGTTCTCGACGACCGGCTTCACGTGCACGATCGACGTGGACCAGTACACGCCCCACAACACGACGATGGCGAACAGGATGTTGGCCGCCGGTCCGGCGAGCATGACGAGGATGCGTTTCCACGGCGCCTTGGCACCGAACGCCCGCGGCGCATCGGCCGGCGACACGTTCCCCTCGCGCTCGTCGAGCATGCGGACATAGCCGCCGAGCGGCAGCGCGGCGATGACGTATTCGATGTGGTCCGGCGCCCGTCCGACGTGCTTGAACAGCGGCTTGCCGAAACCGATGGAGAAGCGCAGCACCTTGAAGCCGAGCTTGCGGGCGACCCAGTAGTGCCCGAACTCGTGCACGGTGACGAGCAGGCTGACGCCGATGATGAACCAGAGGAGATTCCAGCCGATCTGCATGGCGGGGCCTCAGCCGTTGACGGCGCGGGGCCGTATATAAGAGGAAGCGCGTTCCCGTGCCTCGGCGTCGGCCGCCATCACGTCGTCGAGATCGCGGATTTCGCCAACCGAAGTGCTCGCCATCACCGACTCAATGACCGCTGGAATTCGCGCAAAGTTCAATCCACCGTCGAGAAACGCCGCCACGGCCACCTCGTTCGCGGCGTTAAGTGATGCGGGCCGCGACCCGCCCGCCTTCGCGGCGTCCTGGGCCAGCCCCAGGGCCGGGAATCGTTGCAGATCCGGGGCTTCGAACCGCAGGCTTCCGACCCGGATGAGGTCGAGCGATTGTACACCGGAGGTGACGCGCTCCGGCCACGCCAGCGCATGGGCGATGGGCGTGCGCATGTCCGGGGCGCCTAACTGCGCCAGGACCGAGCCGTCGACGTACTCGACCAGCGAGTGGACGATGCTCTCCCGGTGGATCAGCACCTCGACCTGGGACGGCGGCACGCCGAACAGCAGGCAGGCCTCGATGAACTCCAGGCCCTTGTTCATCAACGTCGCGGAGTCGACCGAGATCTTGCGGCCCATGACCCAGTTCGGGTGGCGGCAGGCCTCGGCGGGCGTGACGTGATCGAGCCGCGCACGCGGCGTGTCGAGGAACGGACCGCCCGACGCCGTCAGCAGGATGCGTTTGACGCCGGCCGGCGCGGTGCCGCAGGTGGCGTCGCGCGGCAGGCACTGGAAGACCGCGTTGTGCTCGCTGTCGATGGGCAGCAGCGTCGCGCCGGAGGCGCGCACCAGGCGCATCAACAACGGCCCGGCCATCACCAGCGATTCCTTGTTGGCTAACAACAATCGCTTGCCGGCGCGCGCCGCGGCCAGCGTCGACGACAGGCCGGCCGCGCCGACGATGGCGGCCATCACGTGGGAAACGTCCGGCAGGCTCGCGATCTCGTCCAGCGCGTCCGGGCCGGCGAGCACGCGGGTCGAGGCGCCGCGCGCGCGCAGGCGCTGCGCGAGCTCGGCCGCGGCTCTCGGATCGGCCATCGCGGCCACCGGCACGGCGAACCGCACGCATTGCTCGGCGAGCTTCTCGACGTTGCGATGCGCGCCCAGCGCCGCGACCCGGAAGCGGTCGGGATGGCGCGCGATCACATCGAGCGTGTTCTCGCCGACGGACCCGGTCGAGCCGAGGATCGCGACGCCGTTCACGCGAGGACCTTGAGCCCCAGCAAACCGAACAGCAGCGCCGGCGCGGCGGCCGTGACGCTGTCGATGCGATCGAGCATGCCGCCGTGGCCGGGGAACAGCGTGCCGCTGTCCTTGATGCCGGCGGCGCGCTTCAGCAGGCTCTCGGTGAGGTCGCCGACGATGGACAATGCCGATACGGCCACACACAGCAGCACGAACGGCCACACGTCCACCTTGAAAAGGTATTCCGCGGCCGCCCAGGCGACGACGCCCGACAGCGCGATGCCGCCCAGCACGCCCTCCCAGGTTTTCTTCGGCGACACGCGGGGCGCCAGTGGCACGCGGCCGAACCACCGGCCGGCGAAGAACGCGCCCGTATCCGCGGCCCACACCAACGCGAGCGTGAACAGCACCCAGTACGTGTTGCCCGTCGTCTGGACGAGATAGAAGAGCGCGAACCAGCACGGCACCAACGCGAGCAGCCCGGCCAGCGTCGCCGACAGTGCATTCACGCGCGCCGGCGCGAGGCACACCCACAGGAACGCGACGAACCACCAAGCCACCGCGACGAGCAGGATGACGTGCGTGAAGCCCGGCGTGCGTTGCCAGGTCAGCCAGGCGGCGCCGATCAACGCCAGCACGATCATCGTGAATCCGGCGCGCGTCCCGCGTGCGCCGCTGCCGATGAAACCGGCCCACTCCCACGCGCCGACGAGCACCAGCAGCGTGATCAGCGCGGTGGTCGCGACGGGCGGCAGCCCGAGCATCACGCCGAGCAGCACGGCGACGAGGATCAGCGCGGTCAGGACGCGTTGTTTAAGCATTGCCGGCCGCCTCGCGCGCCGGACCGCGCAGTTGTTCCGGCGTCAGTCCGAAGCGGCGCTCGCGGCCGGCGAACGCCGCCAGTGCGGCCTCGAACTGCGCGACGTCGAAATCCGGCCACAACGTGTCGCAGAAATGCAGCTCGGTATAAGCCAGGTTCCACAACAGAAAATTGCTGATGCGGTGATCGCCGCCGGTGCGGATGAACAGGTCCGGATCGGGCACGTCGGCCAGGCACAACTCGCGCGCGAAACGCGCGTCGTCGATGGCATCGGCCGGCAGGGAGCCGGCGGCGACCTGCGCGGCGAGCTTGCGCGCCGCCTGCAGGATGTCCCAGCGGCCGCCGTAGCTCACGGCGACCTGCAACTTGAGCCCCGGGTTCGCGGCGGTCAGTTCCTCCGACGCCGCCATGCGCGACTGTAGTTTGACCGACAGCTGGCGGCGGTCGCCGATGAAGCGCAGGCGCACCTGGTTCTTGTGCAGGTCGGCGACCTCGCGGTCGATCGCGTCGAGGAACAGCTGCATCAACGTGCCGACCTCGACGCTGGGCCGCTGCCAGTTCTCGCTCGAGAATGCGAACAGCGTCAGCGCGCCGACACCGCGGCGGGCGCACTCCTCGATGCACATGCGTACAGGGCGCACGCCTTCCTTGTGGCCGGCGTGCCGCGGCAACCCGCGCGACTCCGCCCAGCGCCCGTTGCCATCCATGATGACGGCGATGTGGGTGGGTATGCCCACGCCATCACACCTGCATGATTTCTTTTTCTTTCGCCGCGAGGTGCGCGTCGATGTCACCGACGTACTTGTCGGTGAGCTTCTGGATGTCGACTTCGGCCTTCTTCTCGTCGTCCTGCGTGATCAGCTTTTCCTTCAGCGCTTCCTTCACGTCGGCGATGACGTCGCGGCGCACGTTGCGCACGGCGACGCGGGCATTCTCGGCGTCGCCTCGCACCACCTTCGTGATGTCGCGGCGGCGCTCTTCGGTGAGCGGCGGCAGCGGGATGCGGATCACGGTGCCGGCGCTCATCGGGTTGAGACCGAGGTCCGACTTGTGGATCGCCTTCTCGATGGCCTGCACCATCGATTTCTCCCACGGCGACACGACCAGCGTGCGCGCGTCCTCGACGCTGATGTTCGCGACCTGCTTCAGCGGCGTGTCGGTGCCGTAGTAGTCGACCTTCATGTTCTCGATCAGCGAGGGATGCGCGCGGCCGGTGCGCAGCTTCTTGAGATCCGCCTGGAAGGTCTCGACGCACTTGCCCATGCGGGTGGTCGCGTCTTTCTTGATGTCGTCGATCATGGATGCATCCCTCTCGATCTGGCCAAAATCAGTCGCTGGTGACGACGGTGCCGATGTCGTCGCCGCGCACGACGCGCGGGAGATCGCCCGCGTTGTTCAGGTTGAACACCTGCAGCGGCATGCGGTTGTCGCGGCACATGACGATGGCGGTGGCGTCCATGACGTTGAGCCGGTCGGCGAGCACCTTGTCGTACGTCAGCGTCGCGTACCGCTTCGCGTTCGGGTTCTTCATCGGATCCGAGTCGTAGATGCCGTTGACCTTCGTGGCCTTCAGCAGCAGGTCGGCTTCGATCTCGATGGCGCGCAGCGCCGCGGCGCTGTCGGTCGTGAAGAACGGGTTGCCGGTACCGGCCGCGAAGATGACGATCCGCCCTTTTTCCAGGTGGCGCATCGCACGACGGCGAATGTAGTCCTCGCACACCTGGTTGATGCGCACGGCGCTCTGCACGCGCGCATGGCCGCCGAGCGACTCGATGGCGTCCTGCATGGCGAGCGCGTTCATCACGGTCGCGAGCATGCCCATGTGGTCGCCGGTCACGCGGTCGAGGCCGGCCTTGGCGAGACCCGAGCCGCGGAAGATGTTGCCGCCGCCGATCACGCAGGCGACCTCGATGCCGGTCTGCTGGATCTCGATCACTTCGCTGGCGATGCGCTTGAGCACCGCGGGGTCGATGCCGAAGTCCGTCGTGCCGAGCAGCGCTTCACCGGACAGCTTGACGAGGATGCGTTTGTAGCGAGCCATGGGTCTCCGTTCCGCTGTGCGTGATCATAAAGAAAACCCCGCGAAGAGCGGGGTTTTCGGTGGGTCGTCTCAGTGCTTCGTCGGCGGGTCGGTCTTTTGGGCGGCCTTGACCTGCTCCATGACCTCGGCGGCGAAGTCGCCGGTCTTTTTCTCGATGCCGGCGCCGACCTCGTAACGTTCGAACGCCTTCACCGCCGCCTTGTTCTTCGCGAGCAGCTTGTCGATCGTCAGATCGCCGTCCTTCACGAATACCTGCTGGCTCAGCGCGAATTCGTCGACGGCCTTGCGGACGCGGCCTTCGATGATCTTCGTGCGGATGTCCGGCGGCTTCTTGGCGTTGGCGGGATCGTTGTTGACCTGCTCGGTCGCGATCTCGCGCTCCTTCGTCACCAGCTCCGCCGGCGCATCGGCCGGGGTCAGGTAACGCGGGTTGGACGCGACGACCTGCATGGCGAGGTCGCGGGCCAGTTCGGCGTCGCCACCCTCGACCGCGACCAGCGCGGCCTTCTTGTTGTCGGTGTGCACGTAGGCGCCGACGATCGTCGGGGCCGACACCAGCACCACGCGGCGCACGGTCAGGTTCTCGCCGATCTTCGCGATCATCGCGCGGCGCTTCTCGTCGACGGTCTCGCCGCTCGCGAGCTTGAGGCCATTGACGGCGTCGATGTTCGTGGCCTTCGCGGCGAGCGCGGCCTTGGCCGTCTCGATGGCGAAATTGCGGAAGTCGTCGCCGCGGGCGACGAAGTCCGTCTCGCTGTTCACTTCGACGAGCACGCCGGTCTTGCCGTCGGCGGACTTCTCGATGACGACGACACCTTCGGCAGCCACGCGCGAGGCTTTCTTGTCGGCCTTCGCGAGGCCGGCCTTGCGCATGTTCTCGGCGGCCGTGTCGAGATCGCCGTTGGCTTCGACGAGCGCCTTCTTGCACTCCATCATGCCGGCGCCGGTGCGCTCGCGCAGCTGCTTCACTGCATCCGCAGTAATGTTCATGAGTTCTTCCTCAACTAGTTAGCGGGCCGGCCGTTCGGAGCGAACGGCCGGCCCGGAGTCTCAGCCGCGACGCGGGCCGCCGGTGGTGCGACGCGGCGGGTTGCCCGTGCCGGTGCGCGAACGACCGGCGCTGGCCGTCGCGCTGCGCGGACCGGCGTCACCCGTATCGGTGAAGCCCGTGCCGTCGATGCCCTCTTCGGGCTCCGCGGCCACGCTCGCGACCGCCGGGCGGCGTCCGCGATTGCCGGCATTCGCCGGACGACGTCCGCGCGGCGGGGCCGGCGCACGCTGCGGCTGGTTGCGGGCACCCTTCTTCTTCGGGTTGCCGTTCTCGTCCAGCTCGACGAACTCGTCTTCACCCACGGCGACGGCCGGGGCCTGCGAGCGGCCTTCGACGACCGCGTCCGCGATGCCGGTGGCGTACAGCTGGATGGCGCGCATCGCGTCGTCGTTGCCCGGGATCACGTAGTCCACGTCATCCGGCGTGCAATTGGTGTCGACGACCGCGACCACCGGGATGCCGAGCTTCTTGGCTTCGTGGATCGCGATGTTCTCGTGGCCGACGTCGATGATGAAGATGACGTCCGGCGGCGCTTCCATCTTCTTGATGCCGCCGAGGCTGCGCTCGAGCTTCTCCATCTCGCGACGCATCATCGTGGCTTCCTTCTTGCCACGCTTGCCGAGGGTGCCGTTCTCCGACATCTCGGTGAGATCCGACAGGCGCTTGATCGACTGACGGATCGTCTTGAAATTGGTGAGCATGCCACCCAGCCAGCGCTGGTTCACGAAGGGCATCTCGCAGCGGCGGGCTTCCTTCTCCATCGCCTCGCGCGCGGAGCGCTTCGTGCCGACGAACAGCACCTTGCCGCCATCGGCGACGACGCTCTTCACGAAGTTCGCGGCGTCCGCGTACATCGGCTGCGTCTTCTCGAGGTTGATGATGTGGATCTTGTTTCGTTCGCCGAAAATGAACGGAGCCATCTTCGGGTTCCAGAAGCGGGTCTGGTGTCCGAAATGGACGCCCGCTTCCAGCATCTGTCGCATTGACACGCCGGCCATCAAAGTCTCCTTGGGGGTTGAGCCTCCGCGTTCCCCGAGTGGTTATTCCAGATCCGGAACACCCATCCACTCGTTATTCCGGCTGCCCGGAGAGGCAGGTCGGAAGGGAGTCGCGTGTGGTTTAAGTGAGTTTCGTTGCCAAAAAAGGCCGCGCTTTATACCATCCCTTCCCCGTCAAAACAATGCCTTACGCAGGTACCTGCGATGGACTCCCTCGTGAGCCGCCACATCTCCATTAAGTCCCCGGCCGAACAGGAAAAAATGCGCGTCGCCGGCCGCCTGGCCGCCGAGGTGCTCGACATGATCGGCGAGCACGTGAAGCCCGGTGTCACCACCGAGGAGCTCGATCGCCTGTGCTTCGAGCACATCACGCAGGTCCAGAAATCGATCCCGGCCAACGTGAACTACCGCGGCTTCCCGAAGACCATCTGCGCGTCGGTGAACCACGTGGTCTGCCACGGCATCCCGAACGACAAGGTGCTCAAGTCCGGCGACATCGTGAACATCGACGTCACCGTCATCCGCGACGGCTACCACGGCGACACCAGCCGCATGTACTACGTCGGCAAGCCCGCCCTTCCCGCACAGCGTCTCGCCGAGACCTGCTGGGAGGCGATGTGGGAAGGCATCCGGCAGGTGCGGCCCGGCGCGCGCCTGGGTGACGTCGGCCATGCCATCCAGACCTTCGTCGAGGATCGCAATTTCTCCGTCGTGCGCGAGTACTGCGGGCACGGCATCGGCAAGATCTACCACGAGGACCCGCAGGTCCTGCACTACGGCGAGGCCGGCACCGGCGAGGAGCTGCGCGCCGGCATGACGTTCACCATCGAGCCCATGGTCAACGCGGGCAAACGCCACGTGCGCCTGCTGGGCGACGGCTGGACCGTGGTCACGAAGGACCACTCGTTGTCCGCGCAGTGGGAACACACCTGCCTGGTCACGGAGAAAGGCGTCGAAGTGCTGACGCTCGGCGAGGCCAGCAAGCGCCCCGCCTTCTACGCCTAGATGGCTTCTCTCGACGAGGACATCGAAGCGGGCGACACGCTCGTTCAGCGGCACGTGCCCTGGTTGCGCCTCGCGCACCTGGCGGACCGGCTGGCCGCGGCCGGCCATTCACCCGACGCGTTCCGCACCGAACTGCGCGACGCGCACGCCGAGCTGGCCGAACGTTTCAAGGCGGACGAATCCGTCGAGACGCTGGTGCACGCGCGCGCCGAGCTCATCGACGCGATCCTGCGCGAGGTCTGGCGGTCGCAGCTGCCCGAGGGCTACGACGGCTGGGCGCTGGCGGCGGTCGGCGGCTACGGCCGCGGCGAGCTGCACCCGCACTCCGACATCGACATCCTCATCCTCGTGCCCGCCACGCCCGACGAGGCCGGCCGCGGCGTCGTCGAGCGCGTCGTCACGTTCCTCTGGGACATCAATCTCGAGGTCGGCCACAGCGTGCGCACCGTCGAGCAATGCGCCGAGGAAAGCGCCGCCGACGTCGGTGTGATGACGACGCTGGTCGAAGCGCGCCTGCTGACCGGCAACGCCGCGCTGCTCGCCGCGATGCGCGACGCCGTGTCCGCCGATCGCGTGTGGTCGGTGAAGGCGTACTTCGAGGCAAAAGTCGCCGAGCAGCAGGATCGCCACCTCAAGGCGAACGACACCGCCTACAACCTCGAACCCAACGTCAAGACCGGCCCGGGCGGCCTGCGCGACATCCAGACGATCGCCTGGGTCGCGAAGCGCCACTTCGGCGCGAGCTCGCTCGATGAACTGCTGACGCACGGTTTCCTGTCGCCATCCGAGCTGCGCAAGCTCAAGCAGGCGCAGTCGTTCCTGTGGAAGGTGCGCTTCGGCCTGCACATCGTGACGAATCGCCGCGAAGACCGGCTGCTGTTCGATCACCAGATCAAGCTCGCGCAGATGTTCGGCTACGAGGACGCGACGTTCACGCTGGCCGTCGAGCAGTTCATGCAGCGGTACTACCGCACGGTCATGGACGTGATGCTGCTGAACGAGCTGCTGCTGCAGCTGTTCCGTGAAAACCTCACCGAGACCGCGCCGCCGCGGCCGCTCAATCCGCGCTTCCAGGTGCGCAACGACTATCTGGAAGCGGTCAACGACGAGATCTTCGCGCGCACGCCGTCGACGCTGCTCGAGATCTTCGTGGTGCTCCAGCAGAACCCCGACGTCAAGGGCGTGCGTGCCTCGACCATCCGCGCGGTCAACAAGAACCTGTGGCTGATCGACGAGGAATTCCGGCAGAACCCGCGCAACCACCGCCTGTTCCTCGAGATCCTGCGCGCGCCGGCCGGCGTCACGCACGAGCTGCGGCGCATGAACACGTACGGCGTGCTCGGCCGCTACATCCCCGCCTTCGGCCGCATCGTCGGCCGCATGCAGTACGACCTGTTCCACGCGTACACGGTCGATGCGCACACGTTGTTCGTGTTGAGCAACCTGCGGCGCCTCGCGCTGCCGAAGTACGACCACGAGCTGCCGAACCTGTCGGCGATCATGCAGCAGCTGCCGAAGCCGGAGATCGCATACCTCGCGGCGCTGTTCCACGACATCGCCAAGGGCCGCGGCGGCGATCATTCGCAACTCGGCGCCGTCGACGCAGAGTCGTTCTGTCTCGAGCAGGGTCTGTCGCGGTACGACGCGCGCCTCGTGTCGTGGCTGGTCGGCAATCATCTCGAGCTGTCGGTCACCGCGCAGAAGCAGGACATCTCGGATCCCGAGGTCATCAACGCGTTCGCGCACAAGGTCGGCGACGAGACGCACCTCGACTATCTCTACGTGCTGACCAGCGCCGACGTCCGCGGCACGAACCCGAAGCTGTGGAACTCGTGGAAGGCATCGCTGTTCCAGGAGTTCTTCGAACGCGTGAAGCGCGCGCTGCGCCGCGGCCTCGAGAGCCCGATCGATCCCGACGAGCTGATGCGCGAGACGCAGGACGGCGCGCGTAAATTGCTCGCGGCCTCGGGCCGCATCACGCCGCCGGAGGTCAACACGGCCTGGGAGCGCCTGACCGCCGCCTACTTCCTGCGGCACACGCCCGAGGAAGTGGCCTGGCACACGCAATTGCTCGCCGACCGCGAGCCCGGCAGCGAGGACCCGCTGGTCGCCGTGCAGAGCTCGAGCGAACGCGGCACCACCGCGATCCTCGCGTTCGCGCCGCACCGCTACAACAGCTTCGCCATCACCACGGCCGTGCTCGACCAGCTCGGCCTGAACATCGTCGACGCGCGCATCACACCCACCGGCGACGGCTTCAGCCTCGACCTCTACCACGTGCTCGAGGAAGACGGCGCGCCGATCACCGACGCCGAGCGCATCGGCGAGATCGAACGCGCGCTGTGGCGCGCGCTGCAGCATCCGGACGAAGCGCCGGTCACGGTCACGCGGCGCGTGCCGCGCCAGGCGCGCATGTTCCGCACGGCCACGCAGATCGCGGTGACGGTCGACGAACGCAACAGGCGTTCGGTGCTCGAGCTCACCGCGGGCGACCGCCCCGGCCTGCTATGCGACGTCGGCAAGGTGCTGATGGAAGAACGCGTCGACCTGCTGGCCGCGAAGATCATGACCGTCGGCGAACGCGCCGAAGACGTGTTCTACGTCGCCGCGCTCAACGGCCAGCCGCTGGACGACGCGGCCGCCACGCGCCTGCAGCAGAAGCTGTCGGGCACGCTCGATCGTCGCGCCGCCGCGTGAACGGCCGGCTCGAACTCCTCGCCGCCTATCCCTTCGAGCGACTGGCGCGCCTCAAGGCCGGCGTGACGCCGCCGGACAAACTACCGCACATCGCGATGTCGATCGGCGAACCCAAGCACGCGCCGCCGGCCTTCGTCGTCGACGCGCTGCGCGACAGCCTCGGCAAGCTCGACAGTTATCCCGCGACCATCGGCCTGCCGGAGACGCGCGCGGCCTGCGCGGGCTGGATCCAGCGTCGTTTCGGCGCGCGCGTGGATCCGGCGACGATGGTGCTGCAGGTGACCGGCACGCGCGAGGCGCTGTTCTCGTTCGTGCAGGCGGTCGTGTCGACCGGCTCGACGTCGGCGAAAGACCGGCCCGTCGTCGCGATGCCGAACCCGTTCTATCAGATCTACGAGGGTGCGGCCCTGCTCGCCGGTGCGGAGCCGGTGTTCATCAACACCACGGCCGCGAACCGCTTCCAGCCGGATCTGGATTCCGTGCCCGCGGACGTGTGGCGGCGCTGCCAGGTCCTGTTCCTGTGCAGCCCCGGCAATCCGACCGGTGCCGTGTTGTCGCTCGACTACCTGAAGGCCGCGCTCGAGCTCGCGGAAAAATACGATTTCGTCATCGCCTCCGACGAGTGTTACGCCGAGCTGTACCGGGACGAGGCCGCGCCGCCGCCGTCGCTGCTGCAGGCGGCGCTGGCCACGGGTCGCGACACGTTCCAGCGCTGCGTCACGTTCCACTCGCTGTCGAAACGCTCGAGCGTGCCCGGCCTGCGCTCCGGCTTCGTCGCCGGCGATCCGGCCCTCATCAAGCCCTATCTCCTGTATCGCACCTATCATGGTTGCGCGATGCCGGTGCCGACGCAGATCGCCTCGATCGCCGCGTGGAACGACGACGCCCACGCGGCCGCGAACCGCGTCTTGTATCGCGAGAAATACGCGAAGGTGATCCCGATCCTCGCGCCGCTGCTCGACGTGGTCGAACCCGACGGCGCGTTCTACCTGTGGCCCGACGTGCAGCGCGACGACGAAGCGTTCACGCGCGAGCTGTTCGCGACGCAGAACCTCACCATCCTGCCGGGCAGTTACCTGGCACGGGACACGCGCGCGGGCAACCCCGGCCGCAACCGGGTACGCATCTCGCTGGTCGCGCCGGTCGCCGAGTGCGTGACCGCCGCCGAACGCATCCGCCAATTCCTGGAGACCCACTGAGTGACCGACCTGACTACCCTCGCCGCCACGATCGACGATGCCTTCGAACACCGCGCGGACTTCAGCGCGAAGAACGCGCCGCCGGCCGTGCGGCATGCCGTCGAGGAATCCATCGAGCTGCTCGACAGCGGCCGGGCGCGCGTCGCCGAGAAGAAGGACGGCCAGTGGACCGTGAACCAGTGGCTGAAGAAAGCCGTGCTGCTGTACTTCCGCACGCACGACAACTCGCTCGTCGAGGCCGGCTACACGCGCTTCTACGACAAGGTGCCGCTCAAGTACGCCGCCCGCTCGCAGGCTGACGAAGGCGCGCTGTTGACGGGCGGCAGCACCCGCGTCGTGCCGCCGGCGGTGGCGCGCCGCGGTTCGTACATCGCACCCAACGTCGTGCTGATGCCGAGCTACGTGAACATCGGCGCCTACGTCGACACCGGCACCATGGTCGACACCTGGGCGACGGTCGGTTCGTGCGCGCAGATCGGCAAGAACGTGCACCTGTCGGGCGGTGTCGGCATCGGGGGCGTTCTCGAGCCGCTGCAGGCGGGACCGACGATCATCGAGGACAACTGCTTCATCGGCGCGCGCTCGGAAGTCGTCGAAGGGGTCGTCGTCGAAGAAGGCTCCGTGATCTCCATGGGCGTGTTCATCGGGCAGAGCACCAAGATCTACGATCGCGAGAGCGGCAAGGTGCTGCAGGGCCGCGTGCCGGCGGGATCGGTGGTGGTGTCGGGCAACCTGCCCTCATCCGACGGCAAGTACTCGCTGTACTGCGCGGTGATCGTCAAGCGCGTCGATGCGCAGACGCGCGCGAAGACGTCGATCAACGAGCTGCTGCGCGCGGACTGACATCCGTATGATCCCAGCGCTGCTGCGTCTGCGAGTGGAAAACCAGGGGCTGGCGCGAGCCGCGTTCCGGAAACCCGAGGACGACCTCGCGCGGTTCGGAACCTGCCGTCAGGCGCGCTGGTACATCGCGCGGAATTTCGCGGCGGCGATCGCGTAACCGTCACCGCCGCGCCGTTCGTTGTAGACCACGTAATCCCCGCGGCGATAGTTGGTCGAGCCTTCCTTCGTCGCGATCCGGCCGGCGCTGGTGGCGAGCTCGGCCCACACCGGCGTCTTCTTGACGTAGCGGCCCGGCGCGACCTTGCGATAGGTGCGCGCGAAGCTGCGCGCGTCGACGCTGTAGACGTCGCCGTCGTTGTCGACCAGCCAGTCGCCACGCTTGGCTTTCTGATTCGCGCCCCACTTCCGGTAGCGAAGCCCGGCGGTTTCGACGTCGAGGCGGATCGCGGTGACCGCCTGGTCGGGCTTCTTTCGATAACGCAGTCGTTTGTTCATGGCGGGGTCCTCGCCGCGAGCCGGGACGCGATTCTGGCATGCCGGAGGCGCGGCGCCGTCGACGGCGACCGGCAATGACGCCGGTCCCGCCGATCTCCGACACAGTCGCGCGATCGTTACGGTTTCGTCGTCGGATCCGGCTTCACGGCGCCGAGCCGCAGGAACAAGCGGTCGAACGTCAGCAGGTGGATGCCGCACAGCAGCCAGCCGACACTGGCCATCACGACGCCGGTGACCATCTTCGTCACGACCGAGCCCGGGTTCAGCGCCGGCTTGAGGCGTGCGATCCAGGCTTTCGCCACCGGCAACGCGACGGCGAGCGCGATGGGGATCAGCAGCAACAGCACGTTGCGCGCGGCGTCGCCCAGCGGAATGCTCCACGGCACGTGCACGTCATGGCGCCATAGATAGACGAGCCCCGCCAGCGCGCCGACTCCCAGCGTGCCGAGCAGCAGCACCCGCAACGCGTTCAGCCAGCGATTCAGGTACCAGACCTTGAACGCCAGGCGCGCACCCGTCTCGAGCTGGCGCAGCAGCGTCTCCGTGTCGCGCGTCGGCGTCTTCGCGCCCGAGCATGCGTCCTGCACGGCGAAGAATCGCCATGGGCGGGTCGTCGGCGCTTCCGGCCGGCCGAGATTCGCCTTCGCCATCTGGTAGCCGCTGTACATCAGGCTCAGCGCCTCGCGGTCCGAGAACGAATCGAGGTCCGTGCGCAGGTCGGCCAGTGCCGCCTGGATGCGCCGCTCGATGCCGTAACTCGTCGTGTCGCCCGGCGCCGATGATGCAGTGACCGGCCCCGCGCCCGGTCGTGTCGACGCCGATTGCACGTCGCGTTCGAGCTCCTTGCGCAGGTGCAGGAAGCCGCACTGGCGCAGCTGCCCCGCACGCACGCGTGCCTGCAGCTCCTGGTGTTGCGCGATGCGCACGCGCGCCTGCAACACCGAATTCGTCCGCAACGCGACGCCCAGTTCGCCGTGCGGCGGATTCGTCAGCGAGTCCATCTGGCCGCTGGCATCGCTGACGATCACGAGCTCGCAGTCCTGGTCGAGCAGCGCGCGCGTGCCTTGGTTGTCGTGGACACCGCCATCCACCAACCGCACCGTGCGGTCCTTGAACAGACCCGGGATCACGATGGGTGTGAACAGCGACGGCACGCAGGATGACGCGGCGACCGCCGCGCCGAGCGGGTACTGCTGCCACTTCTCGGGCGCTTCGTTGAAGTACACCGCGTCGAGACGTTCCGTCGCGTCGGCGGTGGTGCCGTACGACTGCGGCTCGCCCATGTACGACGCCGTGAACTGCCAGTTGCGGCCGGTGTTCAGCGTCGTCGCATTCAGCACGAGCATCGGCACCTTGGCGGCGCGACGCCAGTTCTCGGTGCGCGGCGAAAAGGAATCCTCGCGCCCGGTGTCCTTGTGCTTCGGGACGATGAACGCCTCGTTCAGCCAGCGTGGTGCATCCCCCTCCCCATCCTCGACGCGGGAATACAGGTGCTTCTCGTACAGCTCGCCGAGCCGCTGCGTGCGCGAATAGTGGCTGGGCCGGAAGATCATCAGCAGGTTCGACCACAGGCTCGCCGCGACGCGCATGCGGATGTTCTTCTGGACGCCGGCGAGGAACTGGTCCAGCAGGTCGATCACGATCTGCTCGTAATCCTCGCGCTCGATGCTGGCGTCCGGCTTCTGCTGGAGCAGCTTCCGCAGCAGTAGATAGTAGTGCGCGCCGACGATCGAGCCGCCGGACACGCAGGAGATGACCTCGACGTGCCGCAGCTGGTCGAGCTCCGCCAGTCGCGCCAGCATGCCGATGTGGAACAGCGACGCGCGGAAGCCGCCGCCCGACAGCGCGAGGCCGAGTTTGCCGAGCGAGCCGGCCCGGTCGTGCAGCGCCACGGCGCCGCGGAACGCGACCGCCAGTGTCGACTTCAGCAAGGCGTCGATGTCGGCGCTGCGTTCGGGTTGCAGCTGCTTGCGCAGGCGAGCGGAGCGCAGCAGTTGCGAGCCGGTCGATTCCAGCTCCCACGGGCTGGCGTCGCGGCGCTGCACCTCGAGCGCTTCGGCATCGAGAGCCGCCTTGTAGTCAGGATCGGTGCAGGCCAGGCAGAAGGTCACGTCGAGCAACGTCGCAGGGATCCACCAGCCGTCGTCCTTCTTCGCCAGCGCCGGCAAGTCGCGCACCAGCCGGCGGCGTACCGCGTCGGCTTCGGCCAGGCGTTGACGGCGTTCTTCAGGCGCGACTTCCGGCGGGATCTCGAGCGCCAGCAGCTCGCAGACGTGCGCGACGTTGATGCCGGTGAACGCGCCGGCATCGAAACCCTTGCGATCCGGGATCTTCAGCATGTGCTCGTAGCCGCGGCGGTAGTAAGCCAGCGCCAGCTCGAGATGCCCGCGCACGCGGCCCGCATCCCACAGGCGCTTGTGCACCGCGCCGCCGAGGCCGAGCGTCTCCGGGTCGTCGCAGCTGACGAGGTCGAGACGACACTTCTGCTCGAGGATCTTCAGCGCATCGCTCAATCGCGTATCGCCGGGAAGCGACGAGTCCTTGTACGTGCACAGCGCCAGCTTCTGCGCCAGCTCGAGATTCTCCTGCGCCACGTCGGCGGGGCTGCGGCCGCGTTGCGCGCGGTCGTTCAGCAATTCCGCGGCGCGCGACAGCGCCTCGCGCGCGTAACCGTAGGCGCCCTTGCGCTGCAGGAAGCGGAAGTACTGCTTGCAGGTGTCGAAATCGTCGTCCTCGCGCAGCGGCCACAACTCGCGCGCCGGCGAATCGTTGGCGGACAGCTCGAGCGGCACGACCTCGAACTCGCGTTTGCCGTTCGCGAGCGCGATCGTGACGCGGACGTCGAAGCGACCCCAGGTCTCGTTCTGGCTGATCTTCGAGTTCATCTTCAACTCGAAGCCGGTCTCCGCGTTGCTGACGACGCGGTTCGGGTTCGGGAAACAGGGATGCAGGCCGTAGATGACCGAGCGGATCTCGGAGAGCTGCGCGCCGTCGCGCGGCTCGAGGCGCAAGGTCCAGTCCCAGAGATCCTTGCCGTTGAAGGTGGAGGATTGTTTGACGACGAAGCGGTTGGTGGTCATGCGAGTCACTGCAACTTGCAGGTCGTTGCGATTCCGGCGCCGCGCATGGCTTCTTGCGCCGAGAACGCGGCGGCGCCCACGCGCTCTTCAGTCGGCGTGTCGACACCGCTGCCGCTGATGAGGCCGACGAGTCCTTGCAGGGAACAGAAACGTGCCCTCAGGTTCGGCTGGAAGACTTTTTCGAAGTCTTCCGGCAACGACGCGGCGGCAGCGTGCTGGTCGACGACCAGCTTCAATGTGCTGGCCGTGTCGAGTGCGGTCTGGATGGCCGTCGGCAATTCCGCCGGTTTCAATTTGCGTTTCAGATCGTTCAGCCTTTCCGCCGCATCCGCATGGCTGTCGAGAGTCGCGAGACCTGGACCGAGACGCAGGACGACGCAGTCGCCCGACTGCGCGGCGCCGCCGCCAGGCAACTTGTCGCAGGCAGAGATCCCCTTGTCGCTGAGCGACAGCAATCGGTTGTTGGTCGGCGGCCCGGCGCTCCACGCGGCGATCGCAGCAATCTGGTACAAGCTCGCCGCCGCGGATGGCTTCGCTGCCGCCTCGGCGGCATCGCCTTCCTTTCGGGCGGTATCGGAGATGTCAGCCAGCTTCGACGTCAACGATGCCATGACGTCCGCCGACGGCGGCGGCGTCGCGTCCCTCTGGCGGATCAGGTCTATCAACTGATTGTTCAGCGCGATGATGTCGACCGAGTTCTTGAGCGACCCCGTCGGACAGCCCGTGAGCAGCACGCTGAGCGCGCCAACCGCCAACAACACCGGCACGATCTTCTTCATGACGAAACTCCGGCGGCCGTCGCGAGCGCCGCATTGATGATCCGGTCGTCGAGGGGATCCGGCAGCGCGCCGGTGTCGATCACCTGCGTGATCAGCACGCGATACAGGCACAGCCATTCCTTGCTTCCGTAGATTCCCATCTTCGTGGCCACGAGCTCGGTGAGCTGCGCGGCGAGTTGTTTCACCTTGGCCGAGTTCAGCAATGCGGCGGTCGCCTGGCTGGCGCTCGCCGAGATCGCCGTGATCAATGCCTCGCGCAGCGTCTCACCGAACAACACGGTGCCGCCGGCGCGCGCACCCTGCTGCCAGCGGGCATTCGCCACCGCCAGCAGGTCCTGCAGCAGCGTCGAAAGCAACGTGTTCGTCGCCGTGCCGGGCTGCACGCCGAGCAACCGTCCGGGGTTCGCGGCCACTTCCGCAGCAGCGACGCTGACGATCGACATCCAGTCTTCCCGCGACAGCAACAGGTTTTCGTCGGCCGCCATCGCCGCGGCGATGGAGCCGACCAGCGCGTTCACTTCCGGATTGTCCGTCGTCGTGATCATGCCCGGCGTACCGGCAATCTGCGTCACGATGATGCGCACGAACGATTCGAGCGTCGCCGGGCTCGCCAGCATCCGCAACGCGCCTTTGTCGCCGGTGCGCAGGGCGGTCGACGTTGCGGCGACCACGGGCGTGAGAATCCGCGACACGACGTTCTCCCACGAACCGCCGGCGTCGAGACGCGCACCGACGGCGCGCGCCGCGGCGTCGAGCGTGACCGCGCCGAGCTGCGCCAGCAGGTCGCGATCGAACGGCGGCGAGTGCTGATCGGCGACCGCGACGAGGTCCTTGAAAACGGCGGTTATCAGCTGGTCGGTGGCGTTCGCCGCCTTGCCGACGAACAGTTCCGGTCGCGCGGCGGCGAAGGCCAGCGTCGCCTTGTAGATCTCCACGGCACCGGCGCGCGAGAACGTGCGCTCGATGCCGAGATCCGCCGCCTTGAGTAGATAGGCGCCGGTGAGCGGCCCGAGCAGGCCGTCGTCGCCGAACCGGCTGCCGAAGAAAGCGCGCGGATCCTGCGCGACTATCTTCATGCCCGCGGACGTCACCGGCCCGAGCAACGAGTCCATCACGTTGCGCCAGTCGACCTGCTTCGCCAATGTGTCGGGGAATGCGGCGACCAGCGTCGGCAACGTGCCCTTCACCAGCTGTTGCACGTGGGACTGGTCGATCAGCGCGTCGGGGTGCTCGCTCAACGCACCGAGCGCGGACTTCAGGAACATGCCGGCGAGCCGTTCGCCGAGCTGGTTGCGCGGGCCGAGCTGGTCCGTGTCGTCCGGGATGAACGCGGCGATGTTCGCCGCCAACGCCTTGACGAGCACTTCGGCGTTGCCGCCGACGCCGAACAGGCGCGGATCCTGCGCGGCCGCTTCTGCGGCCACATCGACGATCGTCAACACGACCTTGGCCAGCGGCCCCGGCGGTTTCTCGCCCTGCGCCCACTGCCGGATCATCCACTGACCGGCGAACTCGTCGGCCAGCGGCTGGACCTTGCTGTCGAGCGCCGCCTGCGCGCGCGCGTATTCCGCGACGAGGATGTCGAAATCCCCGACGACCGGCGGCGCACCCGCTTTCTTGGTGAAGGACTCCCAGGCCGGACGCGCCTCGGCGCTCAACATCGCCTTGTTGATCACGAAGAAGCCGCGGACCATTTCCTCGTTGGGAAACGTGACCGTCTTGAACATCGGCAACAGGATGTCGCGTTCGCGCGCGTACTGACCGAAGGCCTGTTCGCCGGCGCGGCCGAGCCGGATCGCGGCGCGCACGGCCATGAGGATCAGGGTGGGATTCATGAGCCGGTTCTCCCGACCGGGCGTCCGGTCGTCGACAGAAGGATTCGCGCGCGTGCGGGACGCGCGGCGTTGATCGCGACCTTGAAGGCATCGACGGGCGTGGTGGGTGGCGCCGTCGCGCCGACGACCACGACCGGCGCCGGTTTGTCGCTCGCCGTCTCCTGCTTGAGCACGCCGAGCGCGCGCGCCGTGCGGGCGAGTCCGCGCGCGAGGTCGAACCAGAAGGGAGCGCCGAGGCCGATCATCGCGCCGGCCAGGATCACCGAGAAGAACCACGACAGACCGGCCAGAGAAGTGAACCGGATCCAGAGGGCCCCGACGCCTTCCTCGGTCCCGGGTTTGCCGGCCTGCACCTGACTGCAGCGTTCATCCTCGTAGACCCGCTTTGCCGGCTGGGGACCGTTCGCATCTGTCGACGCCGCGACATCTTTCCAGCGCCGGCAGAACGGAAAGACGTCGGTCGTGATAGCCAACCCGGTATCGCGCAGCTCCCCGATGCTGCCCTGTGCCTCTTGCAGTGCCTTCTTGAAGTTTTCGAACTCCGGTTCGGTCAGACCCCCGTTGTTCTTGAGCGCAGTGAGCTCGGCGAGCCGTTGCACGATGTCGACCGGGCGTTGCGCGCTCTCGTCCACCGCACCACCGTACTTCTCGATGATCTTGCTGGTCAGCGACTTGTCGGCCACCAGCGATTTCGCCAGCTGGATGGCATCGATGTTGGCGACGAACGCCAGCACCAGCGACAGGCTCATGCACCAGAACCGCGCGTGGTCCTGGAACCGCTGCGTGCTGGCAGCGCCAAACCGGTCGAACTTCATCGCGAGATCGTTGATGGCGTTGTCGACATACTCGCTGCCGCCGCGCGCGATCGCCTTGCCCACGTCGGTGTCGGCGAGGCGATCGGCGAACTGCATCATCGTCATCGACGCGAGCTGGTCGGACTGTACCCGCTCGCGCACGACGTTGTTCTTGTCTTCGTAGGCTTGGTTGCGCGTGACCGTGTCAAGGAAGCGTTCGCGCGCCTGCCCGATCGTGACGCCGCGCAACAGGTGCCCGACGCGTGGCTTCAGCACCTCGTCGAACAGTCGCGCCATCATGAGGCGGAAGGATTTCTCCCGTGTCAGCAGTACCTTGTACGCGGACTCCATCACCAGCGTGACGATGGTCGCCAGCACGAACATGATGAGCGAGAACGCCAGCGCGGCTTCGATCCATCTCATGGAGCACCCCTTGCAGGTCGCGTCACGGGACGGACCCTTATCCTTGTTCCTGTCGCGAGAGCCGCGCCCATTCCACCGCCGGCGGACGGCAATCGGCTGCGCCGCTCGTTGCTGCATCGCCATTCGGATCGAGAGTGCCGCGTCCGCGCCAGTCTCGGGCTAGCTATCGGGGAGCGGCGCGGGGATGTTGCGCCGGGAGCGCGAATCACACAACCGGAATGTTCAGCGCGACTGATCCCGCTGGCGCTGCACCAATCGAGTCGCCAGTTGCCCGATGTCGTCGAACTCGAAGATCACGCCCGTCGTCTGGAGATGTTCGCCGGGAATCACGATCCAGCTGTGCACGGACCCCCGGTCGAGTCTCACCAGGACGGAATCCCGCGCGTGCAGCAGCTCGAAGAACTGCCAGTTGAACGACGAAGCCTGGCCGGCATCGATGTAGCTCTCGAAGAAGACGACGGTGCGCGAACGACGCAGCGCCTTCGCGAGGCGTGATTTCACCACGGCGTTCGACGCGAGCTCGTCCGCGGGCAGCTCCAGCATTTCCTGGTCGAGAAACGGTCGGCATCCGGCGGCCTGCAATCCGGCAGCGAGTTCGCGGGCCTGCGCCGCGAAGCGGCCATGCCGATAGCTGATGAAGAAATCGAATTCCCCGTTGGCGTCCCAAGCGTCCTCGACGGATTCCAGCGAATAGGCGTCGGGAATGCCCCAGTCGCGCATGGGCTGAGCGAATACGGGATCCGATCGGAACACCAGGTGATCGGTCGCCGTGCGCCCCGTGCCATCTCGAGCCAACGGATCGGCGCCGGCGTCGAGGAGCCGGCGGACCACCGGCAATGCTCTCGCGTCGGCGGCTTCGTGCAGCGCCGTCAGCCCATCGCTGCTCTGCGCATGCACGTTCGCACCACGCGACAGCAACAGTTCGACGATGGCCAACGATCCATGGCCGGCTGCCAGCATCAGCGGAGTTTCGCGCGCCAGGCCGGATTCGATGTCCGCACCTGCTTCAAGCAGCATCTCGACGATCTCGGCCGAACCACCGGAGATCGCGCTGTAGAGCACGCTGCGTTTCTGTTCGATGCGGGTCGCGTCTGCGCCATCGCGCAGCAACATCCATACGACGTCGGTCATGCAGCCATCAGCCGCGCCGTGCAAGACGGTCAGCTGAAATTGGTGAACATCGACGATGGCCCCGACATCCGCGCCGCACTGGAGCAACAAGCACACCGTGCGATCGTCGCGCGTGTGAAGCGCGAGGCTCATGAGCTTGATGCGCGGGTGACGCTCGACGGTCGAATCCGGATCGACTCCCGAGCGCATGAATTCGACGAATCTCGTCACGCTCGCAGCCCCGAGTCCGACGAATTCATCGTCGTCGAGCCGACGCAGCGGGCGTCCTCGCCGCCACTCCCGGCCGGCGTCCATCAGTCGCCGCGTCAGTGCGGCGTCACGAGCCCGCGCCGCGAGGAGCAGCGCGCATTCCTGCGAGTTTCGATCGACGAGCGTGGGATCGGCGCCCTGGGCCAGCAACGAGTCGACGGCAGGCAGATCGCCACCGGCGACGGCGCGGAGCAGTGAGGTTTTCCCATCTTCGCCAAACGCGTCGATGTCGGCCGCCATCGCACCCTCCTTCGGGTGGGCAGCCTAACATCTGCATCGGAACGACCGGGGATCCCGGCGAGGAATTCAGCTCTTGATCGAGAACGACGCCGGCAGGACCCCGGTCGCGTTCGGATCCACTTCGCCGGCGACGAAGCCGATGTGCCGTGCGATGTTCCGCGCGTGATCGCCGATGCGCTCGAGCGAACGCATGATGAACGCCGCTTCGATCGCGGCCTGCAGACGGCGTGGATCTTCCATCGCGTGCGTCAGGATGCGGCGCAGCGCGACCGCATACTCGGAATCCATTTCCTGGTCCTGCTGGATGACGTTCGCGGCCGCGACCGGGTCGAGCCGGTCGAACGCCTCGAGCGCGGCACGGATCATCACCACGGCGAGCCGGCCCAGCGAACGGGCCTCGCGCACCGTCGCCGCGCCCGGCTTGAAGCCGTTCGTCTCGGAATCCGCGAGCACGGTCAGCGCGAGTTTCTTGGCTTCGTCGGCCGCGCGCTCGAGCTCGGTGACCACCTTGTCGATGGCGAACACCGCGCGCAGATCCTGCGCGACGGGCTGGCGCTTCGCGATCACCTGCAGCGCCGCCTCCTCGATCTCGGAGTCGTAGCTGTTGATGCGGCGCTCGCGGTCGAGCACCAGCGTCGCGGTCGCGCGGTCCCAGTTCGAATACGCGTTGACGGCCAGCTGCACCTGCTCGATGACGAGCGCGCCCATGGCGACGGCCTGGATGTGCAGCGCCGACAGCTCTCCGTCGAATGCGCGCGCGGTATGGCCTTCGAGACTGAATGCCATTGGCCGGCGGCTCAGCCGAAGCGGCCCGTGATGTAGTCTTCGGTCAGCTTGTGGCGCGGATTCGTGAAGATGCGATCCGTCTCGCCCACCTCGATCAGGTCGCCGAGATGGAAATACGCCGTGCGCTGGGACACGCGCGCCGCCTGCTGCATCGAGTGCGTCACGATGACGATCGCGTAGCTCTGGCGCAGCTCTTCCATCAGGTCCTCGATGCGCGCGGTCGCGATCGGATCGAGCGCCGAACACGGCTCGTCCATCAGGATCACTTCCGGATTCACGGCAATGGTGCGCGCGATGCACAGGCGCTGCTGCTGGCCACCCGAGAGCGACGTGCCGGGCTGGTTCAGCCGGTCCTTCACTTCTTCCCACAGGCCCGCGCGCTGCAGCGAGCTGTGCACGATCTCGTCGAGCTCGACGCGATCGCCGGCCAGGCCGTGGATACGCGGACCGTAGGCGACGTTCTCGTAGATGGATTTCGGGAACGGGTTCGGCTTCTGGAACACCATGCCGACGCGCGCGCGCAATTGCACGACGTCCTGCTTCTTGTCGTGGATGTCGCGGCCGTCGAGCACGATCGAACCTTCGACGCGGGCGTTCGGGATCGTGTCGTTCATGCGGTTCAGGCAGCGCAGGAACGTCGACTTGCCGCAGCCCGAGGGGCCGATCATCGCCAGCACCTGGTTCTTCGCGATGTCGATGCCCACCTTCTTGATGGCGTGCTTCTCGCCGTAATACACGTCGACGTCGCGGCAGCTGAAGATCGGATCCGGCACGGTGATGTCGCCGACCGTCTTCCCGGTTTCCACCGGCAACGGGGATGCCGAATCGTCGGAGACCCGACCACTGGGCTTCAGGTTGATTCCGGCTCGTTCCACTTGGGCCACACTTTCCATGGGTTTACCACCGACGTTCGAATCGTTTGCGAAGGATGACAGCCGTCGTGTTCATCACGACGAGGAAGGCCAGGAGCACGATGATCGCGCCCGACGTCTTTTCGACGAAGCCGCGCTCCGGACTGTCCGACCACAGGTACACCTGCACCGGCAGCGCCGTGGCGGCGTCCGTGAAACCTTTCGGCACGTCGACGATGAACGCGACCATGCCGATCATCAGCAGCGGCGCGGACTCGCCGAGCGCGCGTGCCATGCCGATGATGGTGCCGGTCAACATGCCGGGCATCGCCAGCGGCAACACGTGGTGCGTGACCATCTGGATCTTCGACGCGCCCATGCCGAGCGCCGCCTCGCGGATCGACGGCGGCACCGCCTTCAGCGCGGCGCGCGAGGCGATGATGATGGTCGGCAGCGTCAGCAACGTCAGCACCAGCGCGCCGACCAGCGGCGCGGAACGTGGCAGGCCGAAGAAGCCGATGAACACCGCGAGACCCAGCAGGCCGAACACGATCGACGGCACCGCGGCCAGGTTGTTGATGTTGACCTCGATGATGTCGGTCCAGCGGTTGCGGCGCGCGAATTCCTCGAGGTAGATGGCCGTGGCGACGCCGATCGGGAACGACAGCAGCAGCGTCAGCACCAGCGTGAAGAACGAACCGACGACGGCGCCCCAGATGCCGGCCTTCTCGGGCTCGCGCGAGTCGCCGCCGCTCAGGAATGTCTTGTTGAAGTTGAGCGCCAGCGCGCCTTCCGCGGTGAGCTTGTCGGCCCAGCCGACCTGCTGGTCGCTGAGCGGACGCTCGGCCTCGGGCAGCTTGCGATCGACGTGGCCCTTCTCGAGCAGGTCGACGGCATCGCTCGCGAGCAGCCAGACGTCGCGCGTCGTGCCGACGATCGACGGATCCTTCTGCACCATCTGCTGCAGGTCGAATGCGGCACTGCCGCTGACGAGGCGCGTGAGCTCGCGCGTCTGCACGCGGCCCTCGACCTCGGGGAACTTCGCCTTCAGCGAAGCGCGGATCAGGGCCTGGTAGTCGGCGGCGGACATCTCCGCGGCGTCGCGCGTGCCGGCGGGATCGACGATCTGCGCATCGAAATACACCGGCAGGCGGACCTGCGTCTGGCGGAATGCGCCCAGGCCGTTCGAGAAGATCGTGAAGAACAGGTAGACGAGGAACGTCATGCCGGCGACGACCGCCGCGAAGCCATACGCGCGGAACCGGCGTTCGGCCCAGTAGCGACGCTTCAGGCTCTTCTCGACGACCGCCGCGGTTTCCTGCGGCGTGCGGCGCGGCTTATTCGTATTGTTCACGGTACTTCCTGACGATGTGCAGCGCGAGCACGTTCAGCGCGAGCGTGACGAGGAACAGCACGAGGCCGAGCGCGAACGCGGCCAGTGTCTTCGGGCTGTCGAACTCCTGGTCGCCGACCAGCAGCGTGACGATCTGCACCGTGACGGTGGTGACGGCCTCGAGCGGATTCGCGGTGAGGTTCGCCGCGAGGCCGGCGGCCATCACGACGATCATCGTCTCGCCGATCGCGCGCGAAACCGCGAGCAGCACGCCACCGACGATGCCCGGCAGCGCGGCGCGCATCACGACCTGCTTGATCGTCTCGGAGCGTGTCGCGCCGAGCGCGTACGCACCATCGCGCAGCGATTGCGGCACGGCACTGATCATGTCGTCGGCCAGCGAGGACACGAACGGGATGATCATGATGCCCATGACGAGGCCGGCAGCCAGCGCACTCTCGGACGCGACGTTGAGCCCGATCGATTCGCCCCAGCCGCGCAGCGCAGGCCCGATGGTCAGCGCGGCGAAGAAGCCGTACACGACCGTCGGCACGCCGGCGAGGATTTCGAGCAGCGGCTTGGCCCAGGTGCGGAAGCGCGGGTGCGCGTACTCGGCGAGGTAGATGGCCGAGAACAGGCCGATCGGCACGGCGATGACCATCGCGATCAGCGAGATCAGCAAAGTGCCGGCGAACAGCGGCACCGCGCCGAACGCGCCCGACGAACCGACCTGGTCGGCGCGGATCGCCATCTGCGGGCTCCACTGCGTGCCGAACAGGAAGTCGAACACGGGAACCTTGGCGAAGAAGCGCAGCGCCTCGAAGGCCACGGAGGCGACGATGCCGATGGTGGTGAACACCGCGATGGTCGAGCAGCCGATCAGCAGCCATTCGATGACGCGTTCGACCTTGTTGCGGGCGCGCAGCTCGGGCGTGATCTTCGAGCGCACCAGCAGCGCGGCGCCGATCGCCATCACGAGCACGAGGACGGTGAGCGCCATCCGGCTGATCCCGCGCAGGCGCAGATATTCGTTCGCCGCGAGCCGGACGGGCTCGCTGGCCATGTCGGCCGACACATTGCCGGCGACGACGTTGTGCACGTCGTTGAGGACCAGGGACAGGTCGTTCGGCGGCAGATTGCGCACGCCCTCGGGCAGATGCTGGGTGACCAGGCTGACGATGATCGAGTCCTGGAACACGAGCCACGCGCCGATGACGGCGAACGCCGGCAGCGCACACCACAGCGCGGTCATCAGTCCGTAATGACTGGGCAGGGAATGCAGGTTCCGCACACCACGGCTGCCGCCGACGATGGCGAGGGAGCGCGACTTTCCGACCCAGAAGGCGGCCACGGAAAGGAGCGTCAAGGCGATCAGGAGTGCCGCGGGTGTCATGTGTATTTCGTGTTGGTGTCCGAACCGCCCGGGCGGGGCCACCTTGTTTAACGCCGCTTTGTTACAGCTCTGTGAAAACGCAGGAAAGGGGGACGGATTTTTGGTCCGTCCCCCCGGTCCGACTCTTAGAAGCGGTAGCTCAGATCCAGCTGCAAGCGCTTGTAATCACGATCATTGATCGTGATGTTCGTCGTGTCGTACGGGGCCCCGGTGGCCTCGTTGAACACGGTGACGGTCTGCGGAACGTCGTTCGCCAGCTTGTTCATGAACAGCGTGGCGGCGATCGTCCAGTTGCGGGCGATCGAGTAGCCGCCGCGGACCACGAAGCCGTCGGTGTCGGTATTGCCGTCACCGAAGTCCGAATCCAGCAGCTGACCGAACAGCGCATCCTTCTCGACCTTCTGCCAGATGAAGCCCAGCTCCCAGGTGCCCTTCGCGGCGCCGGCGGCGCCGTAGGTGATGCCCGCGGAGTACGCGGTGTCGAGCTTCTCGCCCGCCACCGGGTTCACTTCGGCCGCGGTGTTCTTCGCACCATCGACGAAGAAGCGCAGCGGCTTGCCGCCGACGGAGGCCGTCAGGTCGGCGAACACTTCCACGACGTCGTAGTCGGACAGCAGGCAGGCCGTGCCGGCCGCCAGCGTGCGATTGCAGAACGACGCGCTGGTCGTCGTCGTGTTGCCGAACGAGCTCGCGCCGAACAGCGGGTTGTAGCCCTGCACGCCGTCGTAATCGAAATACGCGCCGGCGAGCGTCAGCTTGATCGAGTCGGAGATCGGCACGCGGTAGCCGACCTGGCCGCCGAACATGATCGAGTCCGTGTTCGTGCCGGTCGGGCTGCCGAAGGCGAGCGCGCGCTCGGCGAGCCAGTCGTAGAACGCATTCGCGAAGAAGTTGCCCTTCGTGTAGCCGGCGGCGAGGCCTTCGGGGTTCACGTCGTTGTCGTAGAAGTAGCTGGCGGTGCGCACCCACGGGTAACGCTGTTTGCCCGCGGTGAACTTCCAGTCCGCGTTCGGCGCCCAGGTGATGTACGCCACGTCGAGGCCGATCGCCTTGCGCGAGTTCTGGCCGTCGAGCGACTGGTTGCCCGAGCGCGGATCGTCGCCGCCGGTCGAGAGGCCGAGCTGGCCGGTGATCGTGTCGTTGACGCGGAAGTTCGCGTTGATACGCGCACGGATGCGGTCGCGATTGCGGTCGCGGTCCACTTCCTCGACGTCGAAGGTTTCGTTGCGGTAACGGAAGTCACCGGCGAACGACAGCGCGGCGCGCTGCTGCGCGACGGTGTCGGCCGTCTTGTCGGCCGTCGCCTGGGTTTCCTCGACCGTCTTCTTGGTCTGGGCCTGGGACTTCTCGAGCTGCTCGATCTTCGCCTGCAGCGCCGCGAGCTGGTCCTTGAGGGCCTGGATGTCCGCGCTCTGCGCGAACGCAGGAGCCGGCGCGAAAGCGGCGGCGCCGGCGAGCGCGCCCGCGACGGCCAGGGAGATGAGTTTGCGTGTCATGGGTGTGTCTCTAACTGAGGTGGCTCTAACTAATGGAAATACTTTTGTCTTACGCGGATCGCGTCGCGCCGCGCGGGAGCGCCTGCTCCCGCGCGGCAGCATCGATCACAGCTTCAGCGGCTTGAGCGCCTTCGCGTCGTCGCGAATCTTTCCGATCTCGCCCTTCGCCGGCGGGATCAGGCCCTTGTCGGCGAGGTAGCCCTCTTCTCCGATGGCCTTCTCGCTCAGGTACTCGGCGATGAACTCGTTGATGCCCGGGATCACGCCGATGTGCGCCTTCTTCACGTAGATGAAGAGCGGACGGGAGGCGGGATACTTGCCCGAGGCGACGGTCTCGAACGTCGGGGAGACGCCGTCGACCACCGCGCCCTTCAGCTTGTCGAGGTTCTCCTCGAGGAAGCTGTAACCGAAGATGCCGACGGCATCCTTGTTCGCGCCGAGCTTCTGCACGATCAGGTTGTCGTTCTCGCCGGCCTCGATGTAGTGGCCGTCTTCACGGATGCTGTCGCAGGCGCGCTTGAAGCGCGGCTCGTCCTGCGAACGCAGCGCGTCGAGCCAGGCGAACGTGCGGCAGCCCGCTTCCATGTACAGCTCGGCGAACGAGTCGCGCGTGCCCGAGGTCGGCGGCGGACCGAGGACTTCGATCTTCGTGGCCGGCAGCTTCGAGTTCACGTCCTTCCACGTGTTGTACGGGTTCGCGATCAGCGACGACGGGTTGGCCGGATCCGGCACCGTCTTCGCCAGCGCGAGGTACACGTCCTTGCGCGTGAGGCTCAGCGACGAGCCGGTCTTGTTCTCGGCCAGCACGATGCCGTCATAACCGACCTTGATCTCGACGACGTCCTTGACGCCGTTCTGCGCGCAGGTCTGCAGCTCGGCCGGCCGGATGCGACGCGACGCGTTCGCGATGTCCGGGAAGGTCGGGCCGACGCCGTTGCAGAACAGCTTGATGCCGCCGCCGGTTCCCGTGCTCTCGACCTTGGGCGTCTTGAACTTGCCCTGGCGACCGAACTGCTCGGCGACCGTGGTCGTGAACGGATAGACCGTGGACGAGCCGACGATGCTGATGGAATCGCGCGCGGACTGGGCCTGCGCGCTGGCGCTCATGGCCAGGACGACGCCGGCCGCGAGCGAAGAAATCAGGAATTTGCGAGTCACTTGTTTTGCCTCCGGTTGTGACGCGCGGCAATTTATGACTGGAAGGTTGCGAAAATATTTCACGCCGGCGGTTTTAACCTCACCGTCACAAAACTCCTTGAAGCCGCAGGCCCGGTTCCGTATAACGCGCAGCGATGTCAGCCACCGTCGATCTCACGCTCGATCTCATGTCACGCAACTCCGTGACGCCGGCCGACCAGGGCTGCCAGGAAGTCATGACGCGCCGCCTGGCGGCACGCGGTTTCCGCATCGAGAACCTGCGTTATGGCAACGTCGACAACTTCTGGGCCACCCGCGGCTCGGGAGGCCCGGTGCTCTGCTTCGCCGGTCACACCGACGTGGTGCCCACCGGCCCGCTCGAGGAGTGGCAGTCCGATCCTTTCAAGCCGGCAGTCCGCGACGGCCTGCTGTACGGCCGCGGCGCGGCCGACATGAAGAGCGCGCTCGCCGCCATGGTCACCGCGACCGAGGATTTCGTGCAGGCGCATCCGGATCACAAGGGCACCATCGCCTACCTGATCACGAGCGATGAAGAAGGGCCCTCGGTCGACGGCACCAAGCGGGTCGTCGAGACGCTGCGCGAACGCGGCCAGAAGATCGACTGGTGCATCGTCGGCGAACCGTCGAGCGAGAAGCAGCTCGGCGACACGATCAAGATCGGCCGTCGCGGTTCGCTGTCCGGCCGGCTCACCGTGCACGGCGTGCAGGGTCACATCGCCTATCCGCAGCTCGCCGAGAATCCGGTGCACACGTTCGCCCCGGCGCTGGCCGAGCTGACCGCGCGCGAGTGGGACAAGGGCAACGAGCACTTCCAGCCCACCAGCTTCCAGATCTCGAACTTCAACGCCGGCACCGGCGCGCCCAACGTGATCCCGGGCGAGCTCAAGGCGCGTTTCAACCTGCGCTACTCGCCCGTGCAGACCATCGACGGTCTCAAGAACACGGTCGAGGGCATCCTCAAGAAGCACGGCGTGCGTTACACGCTCGAGTGGTACATCTCCGGCGAACCTTTCTATACGCACCCGGGCGCGCTGTCCGCGGGCGTCACCAAGGCCATCGAGGCCGAAACCGGCCTGCGGCCGAAGTTCTCGACCGGCGGTGGTACGTCGGACGGCCGGTTCATCGCACCGCTCGGCGCGCAGGTCGTCGAGCTGGGCGTGATCAACGCGACGATCCACAAGGTCAATGAAAGCGTGGCCGTCGCCGACGTCGATCGCCTGCACCGCATCTACCTGAACGCGTTGAAAGAAATGCTGGCCTGAGTCCGGCCGGGGCCGTTCTTGACGCTTTTGTGACAGCGTCGCGTCGACCCACTACACTCCGCACCCAATTCGGGGAGCCTCGGGCTCGAGAGTCGCGGAACACAATGAATTTCATCGCGCGTCTGATGCCTCGCGAGGGGCGTTTCTTCAGTCTCTTCGACGGTCACGCGAAGCTCATCGTCGACGGCGCGCTGGCGCTGGCCGACGTGCTGCGGCACTACGACAACGGCAAGGACCGCGCCACCGGCATCAAGCTCATCGAAGATGCCGAGCATGGCGCCGACCGCATCACGCACGACACCGTGCAGCTGCTGCACACGACGTTCGTGACGCCCTTCGACCGCGACGACATCCACCGGCTGATCTCGCGCATGGACGACGTGCTCGACCTCATCCAGGACACCGGCGAATCGCTGGTGCTCTACGACATCCAGAAGGTGACGCCCGAGGCGACTCAGCTCGCCGAGTTGCTGTTGCGGTGTGCGGAGCGCGTGCAGACGGCCGTTGGCCTGCTGGCCTCGATGGCCGACGCGCCCGCGATCCTCAAGATCTGCCAGGAGATCGACCGCCTCGAGTCCGACGCCGACAAGGTCATGCGCGCCGCCATCTCGCGGCTGTTCCGCGAAGAGAGCGACGTCCGCCAGGTGATCAAGATGAAGGCCGTGTACGAGGCGCTCGAGTCCGCGACGGACAAGTGCCAGGACGTGGCCAACGTCATCGAAAGCGTCGTGCTCGAAAACGCCTGATGGATTGGGGTTCCGTCTCGTTGACGCTCGCGCTGCTGGTGCTGCTGGCGCTGGCGTTCGACTTCATGAACGGCTTTCACGACGCCGCGAATTCCATCGCGACCGTCGTGTCGACCGGCGTGCTGAAACCCTGGCAGGCCGTGCTGTGGGCCGCGTTCTTCAACGTGCTCGCGTGGGGCTTCTTCCACCTGTCGGTGGCGGCGACCGTCGGCAAGGGCATCATCGATCCCTCGTTCGTCGACAACCGGCTGATCTTCGGCGCGCTGATCGGCGCGATCGCGTGGAATCTCATCACCTGGTACTACGGCATTCCGTCCAGCTCGTCGCATGCGCTGATCGGCGGCATGATCGGCGCCGCGATCGCCAAGGCCGGGTTCGCGCCGTTGCTCGCGCCCGGCATCGTCAAGACGGCCTCGTTCATCATCGTCTCGCCGATGCTCGGCATGGCGCTGGGCGCGACGATCATGCTGCTGGTGTCGTGGATCTGCTTCCGGCAGACGCCACGCCGCGTCGACCGCTGGTTCCGGCGTCTGCAGCTCGTCTCGTCGGCGGCGTACTCCCTGGGCCATGGCGGCAACGATGCGCAGAAGACGATGGGCATCATCTGGCTGCTGCTGATCGCCAACGGCGTGACGACGCAGGATCACCTGCCGACCTGGGTGGTCATGAGCTGCTTCTTCGCGATCGGCATCGGCACGATGTTCGGCGGCTGGCGCATCGTGAAGACGATGGGTCAGCGCATCACGAAGCTGAAGCCGGTGGGCGGTTTCGCCGCCGAGTGCGCCGGCTCGATCACGCTGTTCATGGCGACACACTTCGGCATCCCGGTGTCGACGACGCACACGATCACGGGCGCGATCATCGGCGTGGGCACGACGCGCGGCTCCTCGGCCGTGCGCTGGGGCGTGGCCGGCAGCATCGTCGTCGCGTGGGTCGTCACGATCCCGGCGTCGGCCGCGATCGCGGCCCTCGCCTACTCGATCGGCGGGCTCTTCTTCTAGTTAGCCGCGCTCAGCCGGCCGTGGCGGCGCGACGCGGGATCTTCAGCCCCCTGGCTACCGCCGGCCGCGCGAGGAAGACCTGCAGCGCACGATCCACGTTGCGAAATTCGTCGTACTTCACGAGCTCGCGCGCGCCGTAGAACCCGATCAGGTTGTTCACCAGCGGGAAGATCGCGATGTCGGCGATCGAGTAGTCGCCGCCCAGCATCCACTCGCGCGACGCGAGATGGCGATCGAGCACGCCCAGCAGCCGGCGCGACTCCGCGACGTAGCGATCGCGCGGCCGCTTGTCTTCCCAATCCTTGCCGGCGAATTTGTGGAAGAAGCCGAGCTGGCCGAACATCGGACCGACGCCGCTGACCTGGAACAGGACCCACTGGATCGCCTGGTAGCGCGCGCTGGCGGCCCGCGGCAGGAACTTCCCGGTCTTCTCCGCCAGATATAGAAGTATCGCGCCCGACTCGAACAGCGCCAGCGGCGCGCCGTCGGGACCGTCCGGATCGAGGATCGCCGGGATCTTGTTGTTGGGATTCAGCGAGAGGAACTCGGGCGAGTTCTGATCGTTCTTGTCGAAGTCGACGAGGTGCGCCTCGTACGGCAGGCCGGTCTCTTCCAGCATGATCGCCGCCTTCACGCCGTTCGGCGTCGGCAACGAGTAGAGCTGCAGGCGGTCGGGAAAGGTCGCCGGCCATTTCTTCGTGACCGGGAAGGCGTCCAGCGCGCTCATCGGACCGGCTTGATCACGTTGTTCCACAGGCCGACCAGCAGCAGCGCAACCGCCGAGATCAGCACCCACTGCGGCATCGACAGGCCGACGAATTTCCAGTCGATCGTGCCGCACTCGCCGCCGCCGGTCATCACCTTGTGGACCACTTCGAAGATCGGAAACATCTGCATCAGCGCATCGAGCGGCGCGCCGCAGGCCGGCACCGTGCCCGGCGGCTGCGCCTGCACCCACACGTGCCGGCCGGCTACCGCGATGGCCGAGCCCGCGGTGAGCAGGACGAACAGGCCGTAGATCCGCGCGCCCAGCGCCCGCGCGCGATGCAGGCCGGCGACGAGGAACACGATGCCGGCGGCACCGATGCACACGCGCTGGAACATGCAGAGCGGGCAAGGCAGGAACCCCAGCACCTTCTCGGCGTAGATGGCGTAGCCCAGCATGCCGAAACAGAACACGGCGCAGAGCAGGTTGATCTTCTGGCGGCGGTCGAACATGGCGCGGACTATACCGCGTCAGAAATGGATGTGACCGCCACCGTCCACCATCGCCATGACACCGAAGAACAGGACCAGCACGAAGACGATCCCCGCGGCGAGGACCGCGAGGAACCCGCGCAGCAGCACGCTGTCAGAGGCGACGAGGTTGGCGGCCGCGGCGGCGAACGCCAAGGGCGTGCCCAGGTAGCAGGCGATCATCAGGAGGCCGAACCAGTCGAGGGTTTCCGTCGGCGGCCGCGAGCCGGCGAGGTAGCTGCCGATCATCGCGGCCGCGAACCCCGCGATGCCGACGACGAGCGCGCGGCGCCCGACGCGATGGCGTCGCTCGAGTAGTTGGTCGTGCCGGTCTTGTTCGGGCGTGGACACGCCCGCGACGTTACGCCCCGCCAGCGCGGTCGCGCAAATCCCGCTCGACGTCCTCGAGCTTGGTATGGCGCACGTCCTTGCCGTGCACCATGTAGATCACGTATTCACAGATGTTCTTCGCGTGGTCGCCGATGCGCTCCAGCGCGCGCACGATCCACATGACGTCGAGCGCGCGGCGGATGCTGCGCGGATCTTCCATCATGAACGTGATGCACTGGCGCTGGATCGACTCGTACTCCTCGTCGACCACGCGGTCCTGCCGCGCGACGCGCAACGCGGCTTCCGCGTCCATGCGCGCGAACGCGTCGAGCGCCTGATGCACCATCTCCGAGACGATGCGGCCGAGATGCTTGATCTCGCGGTACTTGTCCGCGGGACGCTCCATCGTCGCGAGGCGCGAGGCGATGTAGCCGATCTTCTCGCCCTCGTCGCCGATGCGTTCGAGGTCGGTGATCGTCTTGATGATCGCCACGACGACGCGCAGGTCGCCGGCCGCCGGCGCGCGCGTCGCGAGGATGCGCGAGCACTCCTCGTCGATGGACACTTCCATGCCGTTGACCTTGAAGTCGTCGCGCGCCACGGAGACGCCGAGATTGCTGTCGCCTTCGATCAACGCGGTGACGGCGTTGGCGAGCTGTTGCTCCACCATGCCGCCCATGGTCATGACCTTGTTGCGGACGCGCTCGAGGTCTTCGTTGAAGCGGCGGGAGATGTGGTGCGAGAGGTCGGCGGTTTCCATGGGATCACTCACGTTGGCGCGGGCGGGCGCCGGGCAGCTTGTTAGCGACAGATGACGGGAACATTACATCAGCCGTTCGCGGCGGCGCGGGATTCGAGCACGCGCTCCGGCGGGAAATGACAGGTGAACGTGCTGCCGCGGCCTTCGATGCTCTCGATCTGCAGATGGCCGCCGTGGCGATGCAGCGCGTGCTTGACGATGGCGAGACCGAGCCCCGAGCCGCCGGTCTCGCGCGAGCGGCCCGGATCGACGCGGTAGAAGCGCTCCGTCAGGCGCGGAATGTGCTCGGCCGAGATGCCGGGGCCGGTATCGCGCACCGAGAAGTGGGCGCCCTCCTCGTCGGTCCACCAGCGGATGGCCATGCTGCCTTCGGGCGGCGTGTACTTCGCGGCGTTGTCGACGAGGTTCGAGAAGGCCGACGTGATCATCGCCTCGTCGCCGATCAACATGGCGGCCGACTCGATGGTGATGTCCACCTGGCGCGGGTGCACGGGCCGCGCGAGCACGTCCTTGCGCAGCAGCGACGCCATGCCGGCGACGTCGACCGGCAGACCCTTGATCGGCCCGTCATTGGCCTCGAAGCGCGACAGCTCGAGCAGGTCTTCGATGATCCGCGTCATGCGGTCGGTCTGGCGGCGCATCTCCGCGAGCGGCGCGGCGACTTCGCCCAGCGAGGCGTCGGATCCCAGCGTCTCGAGATAACCGGCGACGACGGTCAGCGGCGAGCGCAACTCGTGCGAGGCGTTCGCGACGAAGTCCTTGCGCATCTGCTCGAGGCGCACTTCCTTGGTCACGTCGCGCAGCATCAGCAGGCGCTGGTCTTCGCCGTACGAGATGACCTGGAACGCGAGGTGTCGCTCGGTGGGAGTGTCCACTCGCACGACCACGGGCGTCAGGTACTGCCCGCCGTGCAGGTACTGCACGAAGTCCGGATGCCGCACGAGGTTGTCGATGCGCAGCCCGAGATCGGCGCGGCGCGACAGGTCGAGCAGCTCGCCGGCCTTGCGGTTGAACCAGACGATCTCGTTCTGCGGATCGAGCATGACGACGCCGTCGGGCATCGCGGCGGTCGAGCGGCGCAGCTCGCGGAACAGGCGCGTCAGGCGTTCCTTGTGGAACCGCTTGCGACGATGGAGACGCACCACCTGCGCGACCACGTCGCCCCACACGCCGAGCGCGTCCGGCGGATCCGCGACGCTGCGGTGCTGCAGCCAGAAGTGCAGCTCGCGCAGCTGCCAGAGATTCCAGGCGAGGTAGAGACCGAGCGCACCCGAGATGCCGCCCCACACGGATCCGGCGAACCAACCGGTCGCGGCACCCACCGCCAGCGCCACGAGGACGCGCAGCGCGACGTAGAAGAAGGCGGAGGTGCCGGAGGTCATCTCACGAGGGATCAGAGGGGCCGCGCCGAGAAGCGGTAGCCGGAACCGCGCACGGTCTGGATCAGGCGGTCGTAGCCGAATTCCTCCAGCGCCTTGCGCAGCCGCCGGATGTGGACGTCGATCGTGCGTTCCTCGACGTAGACATTGCCGCCCCAGACGCGATCGAGCAGTTGCTCGCGCGTGTACACGCGCTCGGGATGCGTCATGAAGAACGCCAGCATGCGGTACTCGGTGGGACCGAGCGCGACGGTCTTCTCGCCGGCGCTGACGCGCTGGCTCGACTGGTCGAGCACCAGTCCTTCGATGTCGATGCGCTCCGAGCCTTCGGCCGGCAGCGCCCGGCGCAGCACGGCATTGATGCGCGCCAGCAGTTCGCGCGGCGAGAACGGCTTGGTGATGTAGTCGTCGGCGCCGCCTTCCAGGCCGGCGACCTTGTCGCCCTCCTCGGCTCGCGCGGTCAGCATGATGACCGGCAGCTCGCGGGTCTCGCGATCGCGCTTCAGGGCGCGGGTGAACTCGAGTCCGCTGGTGTCGGGCAGCATCCAGTCGACCAGCAACAGGTCGGGAAGCTTGTTGGCGACTTCGGCGCGGCCGGAGCGCGCGTCGGCGGCTTCGCGGACCTCGAACCCGGCTCGGCGCAGGCCGAAGGCGATCATCTCGCGGATCGGGCGCTCGTCCTCGACGACCAGAATCTGTTTGGCTGACGACATGTTGTGGCTGACACGATCACAGGTGACGTTTTTGTGGCGTGCGCATTACACGGGCAGTCTATTGCAGTTTGATGAATGAGCGGTTTTTTCCAGACGACAGTTACGGTTGCGGCTCCGCGACCTTGTCCCTGACATAAACCGGCAATGCATCGGCGGCGTCGAGCAGCTGGCCAGCCGCAACGCGGGGAACGGCCAGCGACAACACCTCGCGCGCCCGCGGCAGGAGGTCGGGCCGCAGGCGCGCGCCCGCGGCCCGACAGCGCTCGGCCAGTTCCGGCCAGGCCGCGAGACCGCGGCCCGCGGCGACCCACGCGGCATCCGGCGGTGGTGTGACCGCGACGGCCGCCGGCGGGTCGACGCGCTCGTCGGCGAGTGGCCGAAGTTCGCCGGCGTCGAACTCGCACCAATACACCTCGCGCATGCGGGCGTCGTTCACGACGAGGATCCGGCCCGCGTCGGGATCGAGCGCCGCGACCCGGCAGGCCACCGCGGCGAGGTCGGACACCGGCACGACACCCAGTCCCGCGCCGAACGCCAGGCCCTGCGTCACGCTGGCGGCCAGGCGCACGCCGGTGAATCCTCCCGGCCCGCGGCCGAACGCGAGCGCATCGAGCTGACCGAGGGCGATTCCCCCTTCGGCCAGCACCGCGTCGACCATCGGCAGGATCTGCTCCGCGTGGCCGCGTTCGAGCTCGACGTAGCGTTCGATCACGCGGTCGCCGATGCCCAGCGCCACCGAGCAGGCCTCGGTCGCGGTATCCAGTGCGAGGATCTTCACGCGGACTCGTTGAACGTCGGCTCGTCGGGGAACGGTTCCCGCACCATCTCGACGGGCGGCGCGACGGCCTCGCGACCCTCGAACGCGATGCGCCGCAGGAATCTTTCCGCGTCCGCCGCGACGCGGGTCACCGGCATCGGCGGCAGCGCCGCGCGCAATACCCGGCCGTAGGGCTTGTCGACCAGGCGCGGATCGCAGATGACGACGACGCCGCGATCCGTCTCGCTGCGGATCAGGCGCCCGACGCCCTGCTTCAACGCCAGCGCCGCCTCCGGCAGCTGGTACTCGCGGAACGCGTTGCCGCCCTGCGCCTTCAGGTGCTCGATGCGCGCCTTCGTCAGCGCGTCGTCCGGCGAGGCGAACGGCAGCTTCTCGATGACGACGAGCCGCAATGCGTCGCCCTTCACGTCGACGCCCTCCCAGAAACTGGCCGCGCCGAGCAGCACGGCGTTCCCGGCCTCGCGGAAGCGGCGCAGCAACTGCTCGCGCGGCGCCTCGCCCTGCACCAGCAACGGGAAATCCGCGAGCGTGTCCCAGCGCTCGCGCAGCAGCTGCGCCGCGCGCTGCAACGCGCGATGGCTGGTGAACAGCAGGAACGCGCCGCCGGCCGACGCCTCGATCAGCGGCACGGCGACGCCGACGACCGCCGCGGTGTGCGCCGGCGACGCCGGGTCGGGCAACCGCGGCGGTAGATAGAGCAGCGCCTGCGATTCGTAGTCGAACGGGCTGGCGATCGCCAGCGTCTCCGCGTCGCCGAGACCGAGCCGCGACGTGAAGTGCGCGAAATCCTCGCCGACCGACAACGTGGCGGACGTGAACACCCACGCGGCCTTCGCGCCGTGCGCCAGCGCGGAGAAACGCGGCGCGACGTCGAATGGCAGCAGGCTCAGCGAGAAGCCGCGCTGCGTGAGCTCGACGCTGCGCGCGCCCTCGTTTTCCTCGGCGTGCACGATCGTGTCGAGGCGGCCCGCGAGCTCGGTCGCGCGCGCCGCGGATTGCGTGATGCCCGGCGACCGCTCCTGCTCGTCGAGCCCTTCCGCGAGCGCGCGCAGATCGCGGGCGAGATCGGCCGCGGCATCGGCGAGCGGCGTGTCGGCGGCGAGCCAGTCCGGCTTCGGCGTGGCGCGCAGGATGTCGGTGAGAGCCAGCAGGGATTTTTCGACGGCGCCCAGCTCGGTGGACAGCGTGGCGGCGTTCGCGTGGATGCCGCCGAGCTCCGTGCGCGCATCGCGCACCATGAGTTCCACCTGGCGGCTGCCGAAACGCGCGCCGAAGAACTGCGTCGCGAGGTCCGGGATTTCATGCGCCTCGTCGAGGATCACCGCGTCGACCGCGCCGAGCAGATCGCCGAAGCCGTCTTCCTTCAACGCGAGGTCCGCCAGCAGCAGGTGGTGATTGACGATGACGACATCGGCCTCGATGGCGCGGCGCCGCGCCTCGACCACGTGGCAGCGCCCGATCTCGGGGCAGCGCGCGCCGAGGCAGTTCTCGCGCGTCGAGCTCACCTGCGGGCTCAGCGGATGCGAGTCGCCGAAGTCGGGCACCTCGGCGAGATCGCCGGTCTTCGTGATGGTGGCCCAGCGCTGCACGCGCGCCAGCATGCGATCGCGAGTGCCGGCCGGACTGCGCTGCCCATCGAGCTGCTTCAGCCGGTACTCGCACAGGTAGTTGGACCGGCCCTTCAGCAGCGCGACGCGCGCCGGCACGCCGATGGCGCCGCCCACCAGCGGCAGGTCCTTGTTGAACAGCTGGTCCTGCAACGTGCGCGTGCCGGTCGAGATGACGACGCGCCGTCCGGACAGCAGCGCCGGCACGAGATAGGCGAACGTCTTGCCGGTGCCGGTGCCCGCCTCGATGACGAGCGGCGCGCGATTCTCGAGGGCGAGCGCCACGCGCTGCGCCATCGCGAGCTGCGAGCGGCGCGGCGTGAAACCCGGCAGCGAACGCGCCAGCGGGCCGCGCGGCCCGAATACGTCATCGAGGTGGAACATCGAGGCAAGCTAGCGCGACGGGCGCAGGCTGTCGAGGCTCAAATCCTTGAAAGTATCCTGGTCCGCCTTGATGCGGATCTTGAGGTACGGGCCCTGCGCCGTGTGGCGGCTCGCCGAGAAATCGTCGTCGCGGAAGCCGGCGAAGTTGTAGCCCACCGACACCCACATGTTCTTCATGATCGTCATGCCGACGTCGATGCCGGTCGAATGGTCCATCACGTTCGATTCCCAGGAATGCAGCAGCGCAGCGTGCACGCCCAGGTCGAAGCGGCGCGTCAGCTGGCGGCGCAGGTCGAAGCCGGCGATGTCGGAGACGCCGGCGTATTCGTCGCCGTCGAACGTGCTGGCCACGTAGCGCACGCCGTACTGCAGGCCGAGCTGCAGCTTGGGATCGAGCTGCCAGTTCGCGTGCAGGTTGTTCACGGCCCGCGACGACGAGAACGCGTCGACGCCACCGCCATGGTCCTCGTACTTCAGCTCGAAGCGGTCGAACACGATCCAGCGGCTGCTGTCCGGGCGGTACGCCCAGGCGACGCGGCCGACGGCGCTGGTCTCGTCCGCCTGCGCCTGGTCGGAGTCGAACGCCTGCAGCGACACCGACAACGCGTGACCCGCGACCGGCTCGCGATACCAGCCGGTGGTCGAGCTCCAGCGCTCCTCGCGATCCGAGTTGCGGTGCTCGAGGCGGCTCGTGAACTGCCACGCTTCCTGGCGGTACGACGCGCCGGCGAAGGCCGCGAAGAAGTCGTCCGTCATCGTGCCCGACGCCAGCGGCGCGTTCGGGTTCAGCGGCTCGAGGTTCGGGCCACGCAGCGTGTTCGTCTGGTCGACACCCATGTCGAACAACCACTTCTCCTTGTACATGAAGCCCTGCGTCAGGCCGAAGTTCGCGAACGTGCGCGGGCCGAACTCGGTCGCCTGCGTGTTGATGCTCGAGTTGACCTGCGTGCGGTCCCAGGGACGCGTGCGCATGCCGACGCGCGTGATGTTGGTTTCCAGCTCCGCGCCTTCCGCGTGTTCGTACTCGGCGTACAGCGTCGATTCGCCGTTCAGCCGGTAGTCGACGCCGACCAGGCTGCGCGCCGGGTAGTCGACGCTGGCGTCGTTGCCGCCGAGGCTGAAATCGCTGGCGCCGCGCAGCGTCACGCGGTCGTCCCAGAGGTCGATGCTGCCGGTGACGAAGGCCTGGTCGGAAACGCGGTCGTCGCCGTCCGCATCCTTGTCCGCGACGTGGCGCAGACCGCCGCCGACGGTGTAGTCGTCGCGCTGCAGCTGCGCATCGACGCTGGTCAGCAGACGCGTCGCTTCGCTGGCGAGCACGGTGTCGTGCTGCACTTCGCCGGTGACCACGATCTCCTTGCCGAGACGGTAGCGCGCGTCGACGCCACCCGAACGCGTACCGGTGTCCGCGGTGAGCTGCTGGCCGACGCCGAAGCCCGTCTCCGTCTCGCGCGCCCAGGCGCGGGCCTCGAAACGATCCGAGGCGTGTTTGCCTTCGACCAGCCAGGCGGTCGACGAATCCGGCTTCAGCGGATCGTCCGAGCTCGACTGCGCAACTTCGGCCCTGACGCGGGTCTCATCCGACACGCGCCACGTGAGATCGCTGCCGACGATGCGCGTGTCGCCCTGCTGCGCGCCTTCGGACACCGCGCTCGCACCGAGCTCGATCTTGCCGTCGTTGAACTTGGTCGCGACGCGCAGGCCCGTGGCGGTTTCGTCGTCGCCGCCGGTGCGCACTTCGTAGTCGGCGACGATGAACACCGGGTTCAGGTTCGCGTCGCGGCTCGACACGGGCTCCTTGAAGAACACGGTGCCGCGTTCGTAATCGAGATCGTAGTCGAGGAAGCGCGCGAGCTCGCGCGACTCGACGACCTTGTGGATGTCGAAGCGGTCACGGATCTCGATGCGGACCTTGTCGCTGCCGATGACGATCGGCGTGCGCGACAGGCGGTACAGGCCCGACGTGCCGTCGCCCGGCAGCTCGTCCTGCACGAGGCCGGTATCCGTGCGCGCAGCGAAGCCCGACACCGAGACGCGCTCGCCGGCGAAATCGCTGCGCACGCCCGAGAGGCTGCGGTTGTAACGCGTCAGTTCGGTGACCGTGAAGCCCGTGTCGAAGTCGCCGAACAGTGCGACGAACTGGCGACGCTCGATCTTGAGATAGATCTTGTTCTGCGTCGCGGCCTCGAAGCGCTGCTCGGTGCCGTCGCCGTACAGCAGGTAGTAGCGGTCCGGCTCGATCGTGCCCTTCAGGCGGTCGCGCGCATCCTGTTTCTCGCGCGCCGAGTCGTAGGCCATCGTCAGCAGGAAGTCGCCCTTGATGCGGCCCTTGGCGAAGAACGCGACGCGGCCGTCCTGCTCGAAGCCTTCTTCGCGATCCGCGGCCGAGGCCGTTTCCATGTTGCCGGTGATCTTGTTGTACGCGGCGGTGCCCTCGGCGATGCCGACGAGGATCCAGTCGCGCGGCGCCGGCGCGAGCCACACCTTGAGCTCCTCGCTCTGGCGCTCGTCGTAGCGCAGGCGGACGATCGCGTTGCCGGTGTCCGTGGTCGGTTCGAGCTCGATCAGCGCGACGCCGCCCTGGATCACGTCGGCCTGCGGCTCGCGCGGGCCGGTGGCGAGGATCTGGTTGTCGTTCAGCTGCTCGACTTCCCACATCGTGCGATACGGCGCGTCGATCGAGAACGGCACCGCGGTGCCGGCACGCGCGGGCTTGCCGTACTTGTCGAACATGCGCAGCGCGATCACCGGGCGGGTGCGGCCGTCGGCGACCAGCTTGGACATCGACGGATCGATCTCTGCGCGCACCGGGCCGTCGCCGTAGTGGATCGTGCGCTTCTGTTCGAAGAGCACCTTGCCGTCCGCATCGACGATGCGCGCCTGGAAGACGTTGTCGCCGTCGCGCAGGTGGACACCGCGCCAGCGGCTCAGCGACACCGTGTTCGCGTCGTTCGTCTGCAGGCCGTCGTAGTTGAGCGCGTCGACCGGCTGGCCGTTCAGCGTCAGCTCGGCTTTCTGGTCCGGCGCGTGCTGGATGAACACCTTGGTCGCGGCGATCGGCGGCGAGCTGTTGTCCTCGGGGAACAGCCACTTGATGCCGGGCTGCAGGTCCGCGACGTCGTAGCTCGCGGCGAACGACGGCGTCTCGGTGGCGACGCGCTTGCGCAGGTTGCGCATCGCATCCGCGGCGGCCGCACCGCGCAGCACCACGCCGACGGTGTCGATCTTCGGCGCGGCGCCACCGGCGTTCACGAGCTCGAGAGGCGCGTTGGCTTCGAACCGCGCGCCCTCGATGACGATGTCGACGCGACGGTTCGCGGCGAGGCTGGCCGCGTCCTTGCCCGAGTTCAGCGGCTCGTCCGAACCGTGGCCTTCGACGCGCACGCGCGCGGCGGGCACGTTCAGCGCGGCGGCGAGGTAATCGGCGACGGCGCGGGCGCGCGCCTCGGACAGCGCGTAGTTGTCCTTGAACACCTGGCGGTTGCGACCGGAGATGGGCTGCGAATCGGCGTGACCGACGGCGTGGATGGTCAGCTCGCGCGCGCCGCGCCACGAGTCGATCAGCGCGCGCAGCGCGTGTTCGTCGCTGGGCAGCAGCTCGGTCTTCAGCACGTCGAAGCGCGGCGCGAACGTGAAGGTCGAGCGCGCGTACTTCGCCGCACCCCGTGTCAGCAACGTCGTCACCGGCTCGGTGCGCAGGCCGGACTTGGCCGGCGAATCGAACATCGCCAGCGCGCGGAACTCGAGCTGGCCGCCGGCATTCGGCGTGGCGTGTGTCTGGAAGCGCAGCGTGCGCACCGTGCCGGGCGGGAGCTCGCCGAGACGCGCGATCAGCGTGCCGTCGCCGGCCGACACCACCGGGCCACCGACGCCCTCGACCTGGCCCGCCGCGTCGCTGACCTTCACGCCGTCGAGCGTCGCGCTGCCCGAGACGTATTCGAGACCGGCCGGCAGCATGACCATCGCGCGCGTATTGCCGGCGCTGACGCCGCCGACGCGCACGATGGCCTCGTGCATCGCCAGGCCCTCGCCTTCGGGATCCGGCAGCAGCGACGATTTGAATTCGAACGCGACGTCGCCCTTCGGCGCGACCTTCTGGCGCAGCACGAAGTCGCTGCGCCACAACGTGCCGCCGCGCAGTTCGGCGAACTGCGAGAAGTCGCGGCCGGCATGGTTCATGCGGTCCGCGCACGGCGCCAGCTCGAGCCAGTCGGGCAGCGTGAACTTGTCGAGCTGCACGGTGTGCGTGCCCGGGTCGAGGCCTTCGAAGTGGAAGTGGCCGTTCTCGTCGGTGACGCCGTAACGACCATCCTCCAGGTACACGCGCACGTTCGGTACACCCGCGGCGTCGCGGCCGTCGTCGTCGCAGCTGCCCTCGTAGACGCGGCCGACGATGAAGCCCTTCTGCGAGAACAGCTCATCGTTCATGCGCACCAGCGAGCGCGCCTGGTTCGACCGCACGTTGCCCGGCGCGACGGCCTGCGCCGTGTTGATCGCGTCGCGCATGCCGCGCATCGCGACGGTGTACTCGACGACGTACTTCAGCGTGATCGTGACGCCCGGCTCGATGCGCGGATGCGTGTACGTGAAGCCTGCGCCGTCCGCGGCGACCACCGGATCGGCGATCTTCACGCCGTCGAGACGCAGCGAACCGGCGCGGTAGCGCGCACCCGCCGGCAGCCGGTCGATGACCTGCACGTTCGTGAACGCGCCGGACTGGCTGGTGTTCTGCAACGTCAGTGTGTACTGCACGAAGTCGCCAGTGCTGGCGATCTGCTGGCCCGCGGTCTTGCGCAGCACCAGCGTCTCGCCGCTCGGATCGAGCGGCACGTCGAGCGCGACCGCCGGCGCCGCGGTCGTCACGAACGAGCGGCCGTACGAACCATCCTGCAGGCGGTACGGCGCGCCCGGCAGCGTCTGCAGATCCGGGATCGTGCGCGACGACGGGAACGTGTAGTTGCCGGGCGGCAGCACTTCGACGCGATACGTGCCGGGCGCCACCAGCGGGAAGCGGAAGACG
>Ga0335075_10001043_pt1 | contig 46784 bp, 45 predicted proteins | sample Lox_Sample_24_FD_206723 | JGI IMG/M metagenome (GOLD analysis project Ga0335075, IMG submission 206723) | Soil microbial communities from Loxahatchee National Wildlife Refuge, Florida, United States - Lox_Sample_2.4 | ecosystem: Environmental > Terrestrial > Soil > Wetlands | place: USA... | reverse complement strand
AGCGCCAGCAAGACCACGAGGAACGGCCCGGCGAAGGCCGCGTAGTGCTCGTACCACTCCGACGGGGAGAACAGCATCCCGATCACCGCGAACGCGCAGACCACCGCGAACCAGTCAAGGACGGTTGCGGGGTTCCCGGCCCGCCTGGCCCGCAGCCAGGCCAGGACCACGAACGCGAACCCGAGGGCGGCCGCGACTGCGCCCATCCAGACGCGCGGGTGTACGCCCACGCTGGTCAGCCCGACGATGCCGGTGATGTCGGCCATCCGGGGGTTCGCCCCGACCCGCCCGTGCGTGGCCTGGAGCAGTTCCGACACGAAGACGGTCCGGCCGAAGCCGCTCGGCGCCAGGATCAGGAACGGCAGGCATGGCAGCGCGAACCCGGCCGCGAACCCGCCGGCGAACGGCAGTGCTGGCCTGTCGGAGCGGTCACGCCGTCCCGCAACGCAAAAAACCCACGCCAGCAGGGCAGGAAGCGCGGCCCAGATCTTGACCGCGGTGGCGAAACCGAAGCACACGCCGGCCCACAGCGGGCGGTGGAAGCCCGCCCGGCCTTCGCCGCCGGTGGTTTCGGCACGGCCCGCCACGTGATCGCCGTCGAACAGGAACACGGCTCCCAGCAGGCAGAACAGGTTCAGCCACGGCTCGAGGAACAAGGACTGCGAGGCGCTCAGCGCAGCCGGGTAGATCGCGTAGCCGCCGCTGGCCACGCCCGCGGCCAGCGCGCCGCGGTGCCTGACCAGCAGGCCCGCCAGGACGATGTTCGCCGTGTCCGCGCCCACGGTGAGGATCCGGGCTGCCGCCAGCGCCCAGGCGCTGCCGAACGCCTTGCCCCCGAACGCGGCGGGGATCATCAGCAGCATGGAGCCTGGCGGCTGGACCATCGCGAAATCGCGGTACGGGATCACGCCGTCGACCAGGCGCAGCGAGTTGCCGATGTACACCCCGTCGTCGTACTGGGTGAATCCGCTCAGGTGACCGGGCCGGGTCAACTGGAAGACCCGAAGGCCGAGGCCGAGCAGGGCGGCCACGGTAATGATCACGCCCGGGCGCAGCGGCCAGGGGGACGCCGCGGCTGGGCTCGCGGCCACCGTGCGAGGGCCGGCCGTCCCGGTCGCAGGCGGCATTCTCACGCCTTGATCCGCCTTTCCGCCCGTTTTCCCTGCTGCCTCAGGGTGTCCCCACGTGCAACAGTACAGACGAAGGGAAAGCGCACTTCGTTCGCGCCGCCGAATGTCCGCTGATGGTAATAGGTCGCAGTCACCAGAGGAGTCGACCATCAGCCAAATGCCCTACGATCGGCAAGATGACGGTCACACTGCTCACCAGCCAGTCAACGCCGACGGCGGCCGACGCGGACGCCATCGTGGTCGGGGTATTCCAGGGCACGGACGGCCCTGTTCCCGCCGCGCACATCGATGACATTGACCTCGCGGGCGCCCTCACGGCGCTCGGCGCGGCAGGCAAGCCCGACGAGATCACCAAGGTGCCGACCCAGGGGACGTTCCCCGGGGGATATAAGGTCGTCGTGGCCGCGGGCCTGGGCCCGGATCCAGGCGCCGGCGGGGAACCCGCCGCCCCGCAATCTCAGCCCCCGCAATCTCAAACAGAGCGCCAGGCCTATCTGGAACGGCTGCGGCGAGCGGCAGGCTCCGCGGTCCGCGAGCTCACCTCCGGGCGAGGGGGCCGGGTCGCCATCGCCCTTCCGGCCGCCGAGGCGGACGAGGCCGAGGCGGTGGCCCTCGGTACGCTGCTCGGCGGCTACGCGTTCCGCAAGTACCGGACGACCGGGACCGCCCCTGGCGACTACGTGGTGACCCTTCACACCGCCCACGACGCCGCCGTCGGCCGGGCAAAGATCCTGGCCGAGGCGATGACACTGGCCCGTGACCTGATCAACACGGCTCCCGCCGACATGGTGCCCGCCGACCTGGCCGCGGCGGCCGAGCAGGTGGCCGGCGCGAGCGGCCTGAGCGTAGCCATCCTGGACGAGAATGATCTAGCCAAGGAGGCGTATGGCGGCATTCTGGCCGTGGGCATGGGCTCGGCCCACCCGCCGCGGCTGGTCCGGCTCGAGTACGCGCACCCGGACGCCGCGACCACGGTCGTGTTCGCGGGCAAGGGAATCACCTTCGACTCCGGCGGGCTTTCGCTGAAGCCGTCGAAGAGCATGGAAACGATGAAGTCCGATATGAGCGGTGCCGCGGCGGTACTTGGCGCGCTTCAGGCCATCTCGGCGCTCGGCCCCGTGGTCAACGTGGTCGGCTACATGCCGCTGGCCGAGAACATGCCGGGGGGCGGTGCGCAGCGACCGTCGGACGTCATCACCATCTACGGCGGGAAGACCGTGGAGGTGCTGAACACCGACGCCGAGGGGCGGCTGGTGCTGGCCGACGCGCTGGCCCGTTCCGGAACCGACGCGCCCAGCTTGCTCATCGACGTGGCCACCCTGACCGGGGCACAGGTCGTGGCGCTCGGCACGCGCACGGCCGGGGTGATGGCCAGCGACGACGCGCTGGCCGCGCAGATCGCCGAGGTGGCCCGGCAGGCGGGCGAGGCGATGTGGCCGATGCCGTTGCCTGAGGACCTGCGCAAGGGACTCGACTCGAGCGTGGCGGACATCGCCAACGTCGCCGGGGACCGCAGCGGCGGCATGCTGGTCGCCGGGCTGTTCCTGCGCGAGTTCGTGCCGGCCGGCGTCCGCTGGGCTCACTTGGATATAGCCGGCCCCGCCTTCAATGACGGCGGCGCATATGGGTACACGCCGAAGGGAGGCACCGGGGCGGCGGTCAGGACCCTGGTGCAGATCGCGCTGGAGGCGGCGGACGGCAGGCTTGCGTTATTCGAGTCCGGCCCCGCTGAGGGCCAATGAAATGATGAGGACTGGGTAAGCCGACTAAGGAGGCTCAAGGGGTGGCAGAGGGTATCGGCAGCTACGACATCGTCGTGCTCGGCGGCGGGAGCGGCGGGTACGCCTGCGCGCTGCGCGCGGCCGAGCTCGGCAAGCGCGTAGCGCTGATCGAGAAGGACAAGGTCGGCGGCACCTGCCTGCATCGGGGCTGCATCCCGACCAAGGCTCTGCTACACGCGGCCGAGATCGCGGACCAGACCAGGGAAAGCGCGAAGTTCGGCGTCAAGACCGCGTTCGAGGGCATCGACGTCCCTGGCGTGCAGCGCTACAAGGACTCGGTGGTGGACCGGCTGTGGAAGGGCCTGCAGGGCACGATCGCGAGCAGGAAGATCGACACCATCCAGGGCTCTGGCCGGCTGGAATCGCCGACCTCGGTCAGGGCCGGCGACACCGTCTACGAGGCCGGGCATGTGGTGCTGGCCACTGGATCCGTGCCGCGCAGCCTGCCCGGCCTCGAGATCGACGGCACGCGGGTGATCACCTCGGACGACGCGCTGCGGCTCGACCGGATTCCCGGCTCGGTGGTCATCCTGGGCGGCGGCGTGATCGGGGTCGAGTTCGCGAGCATCTGGCGGTCGTTCGGCGCCGAGGTGACGATCGTGGAGATGCTCCCGCAGCTGCTCCCCCTGGAAGACGAGACGAGCGCACAGGTGCTGCAGCGGGCGTTCCGCCGCCGAGGCATCCGCTTCGAGCTCAACACGCCATTCGAGTCGGTCAAGCACACCGAGACCGGCGTCACGGTTGCGCTCGAGGGCGGCAAGACGCTCGACGCCGACCTGCTGCTGGTCGCCATCGGGCGGGCCCCGGTGTCGCAGGGCCTCGGCTACCCGGAAGCAGGCGTGGCCCTCGAGCGGGGTTTCGTCAAGGTGGATCCGCTGTGCCGGACCAACGTCCCCTCGATCTCCGCCGTCGGCGACGTGATCGACACGCCCCAGCTGGCGCATGTCGGCTTCGCCGAGGGAATCCTGGTCGCCGAGCGGGTGAGCGGGCTTGACGTGACCCCGATCGACTACGACGGGGTGCCCAGGATCACCTACAGCGACCCCGAGGTCGCGTCGGTGGGCCTCACGTCGGCTCAGGTCGCGGAGCGCCGGCTCGAGGCCGTCGAGGTGAACTACCCGCTTGGCGCCAACGGCAGGAGCGTCATCCTGCAGACCCAGGGCGCGGCGAAGGTCATCGCCGAGGCTGGCTCAGACGGGTCAGGCCCGGGCCGTGTGCTCGGCATCCACCTCGTGGGCAGCAGGGTGGGCGAGCTCATCGCCGAAGGCCAGCTGATCTACAACTGGGACGCCGAGCCCTCGGATGTCGCGCAGCTGATCCACCCGCACCCCACCCAATCCGAGATCATCGGCGAAGCTCACCTCGCACTGGCCGGCAAGCCCCTGCACTTCCACGCCTAACTTTCTCCCCCCAGCCCACCCAAGGAGTCACCAGAATGTCGGTCTCGGTATCCATGCCGCAGCTCGGTGAGAGCGTCACGGAGGGCACGGTCACGCGCTGGCTGAAGAAAGAAGGCGAGCGCGTGGAGGTGGACGAGCCTTTGCTCGAGGTGTCGACGGACAAGGTTGACACCGAGATCCCATCGCCGGCATCCGGGATCCTGCGCTCCATCGCGGTCGACGAGGACGAGACGGTGGCAGTGGGCGCCCAACTGGCCGTCATCGAGGACAGCGAGACCAGTGACTCCACCGCGGCGCAGGCCGGCCCGCCCGCCAGCGGCGCCGCCCCGGCGGAGGCACAGGCTGCCGAGGCACCACAGGGCGGCACGCAGGCGGTGCCGGGTGCCGCTGAGCCCGGGCCGGCTGCGGCCGAGCCGGAACCGGCTTCCGGCCCCAATGGCTGGGGCTCGCGGCCCAACTATGCGCCGCCGTCCCCGGTCGCGCAGACCCCGGGCTACGCGCCGCCGCCGGCCTACGGCCAGCCTCCGGCCTACGCTCAGCCTCCGGCCTACGCTCAGCCTCCGGCCCAGCCTCCAGCAGCCCAGCCTCCAGCAGCCCAGCCTCCGTCCTACGCTCGGCCGCCCGCCCCTGATGTCGCAGCCGCCCCGGCCGGGTCCTCAGGCGAACCGGCCACAGCCGAGGAGTATCCGCCGCCGACGCCGCTGCCGGGGACCGGCGAGACGCCTTACGTCACTCCCCTGGTCCGTAAGCTCGCCGCCGAGCACGCCGTGAACCTGGAGAGCGTTACCGGGACCGGAGTGGGCGGTCGGATCCGCAAGCAGGATGTCATCGAGGCTGCCCGCGCGCAGCGTGTGACACAGGCTCAAGAGGCACAGGCAACACAGGAATCACAGCCGCCCCAGGAGGCGCGCACGGCCGCCGCGTCCCAGCAGCCCCAGCAGGCGCCCGCAGTCTCTCCACCGGCGGTCGCGCCGCAGCCTGCCGCTCCCGCGGCCAGGCGCCCTGCCGTGGTGCCGTCCTCGCTGCGCGGCACTACCCAGCGGATGTCCAGGCCTCGCCAGTTGATCGCGCAGCGGATGGTCGAGTCGCTGCGGGTGTCGGCGCAGCTCACCACCGTGGTTGAGGCCGACGTGACGGCGATCGCCAGGCTGCGCGACCGGGCCAAGGGCGACTTCGAGGCACGGGAAGGCGTCAAGCTGACCTTCCTCCCGTTCTTCGCGCTGGCCGTACTCGAGGCCCTGAAAGTGCACCCGAGGCTCAACGCAGTGATCGACGGGGACCAGGTCACCTACCACGAGGCCGAGCACCTGGGGATCGCGGTCGACACCGAGCGCGGCCTCATGGTGCCAGTCATCCACAACGCGGGTGACCTGAACATCGGCGGGCTGGCCCGCAAGATCGGCGACCTGGCCCAGCGCACCAGGTCCGGGCAGGTAGGCCCGGACGAACTGGCCGGCGGTACGTTCACGCTGACCAACACAGGCAGCCGCGGCGCGCTGTTCGACACGCCGATCATCAACCAGCCGCAGGTCGCGATCCTCGGCACCGGCACCGTGGTCAAGCGTCCCGTCGTGGTCACCGATCCCGCCCTCGGTGAGGTGATCGCGGTGCGGTCGATGGTGTACCTGGCGCTGACCTACGACCACCGGCTTGTCGACGGCGCCGACGCTGCCCGCTTCCTGGCCACGGTCAAGAACCGGCTGGAAGAAGGGGCCTTCGAAGCCGAACTTGGGCTCTAACATCCCTGGATGAAGGTCGCGGTAACCGGCTCGTCCGGTTTCATAGGGACCGCGCTGGTAGCCAACCTCCGCTCGGACGGCCACCAGGTCATCAGGCTCGTCCGGCGGCAGCCCAGGTCGGCCGACGAGGTGCGGTGGGATCCGCGCGCGGCCGACGCCGGGCTTGGCGCGTCCGCCGGTTCCGGGGCGCTGGAGGGCCTGGGTGCCTGCGTGCACCTGGCCGGCGCCGGGGTGGCCAGCCGCCGCTGGACGAGCAGATATAAGGCGGAAGTCCGGGCCAGCCGCGTGCTCGGCACGCGCGCGCTGGCCGGCGCCCTGGCCAGGCTGAGTTCGCCGCCCGCGACGCTGGTATCGGCGTCGGCCATCGGCTGGTACGGGCACACGGGCGGCCGTGACGTGGACGAGTCGGCCCCGCCCGGCCAGACCTTCCTGGCCCGGCTGGTGCGGGACTGGGAGGCGGCGGCCGAGCCGGCCGCCGGAGCCGGGATCCGGGTCGTTCATCCGCGCAGCGGCCTGGTCCTCAGTCCGGCTGGCGGGGTACTGACCCGGCTGCTCCCGCTGGCCCGGTTCGGCCTGTGCCCAAGGTTGGGGCCGGGGACGCAGGTGATGAGCTGGATCTCGCTGTCCGACGAGATCGGCGCGATCCGGTTCGTGCTTGACCGCACCGACATCAGTGGCCCGGTCAACCTCACCGCGCCTGAATCCGTCACGAACTCCGCCTTCACCGCCGCGCTCAACACCGCCGCCGGCCGCCGCGACCTGCCCTGGCTGCGGGTCCCCGCCCCGGTCCTGCGCCTCGGCCTGGGCGAGGCCTCGGCGGAACTGCTGACCAGTGCCCGGGTGATACCCAAGCGCCTGATCGAGGCGGGCTACAAGTTCCGCCACCCCGCCCTGGCCGAAGCCCTCGCCGCCGAATTCGCCAGGAAACACCGCGATTAGCTGCACGGTCCCGGCTCGCGGGCAGCTCATTCTCGCCGGGCGCGTTCGTCTCGGTCGGCCGCCGGAATCCAACCGCCGCCGCAGCGCGTTGTTCGCGTGTGGGATCGGTTACCCCTGACGGAGACCTGCTATTGCTCCGGTCCGCGACAGCGGAACTCGTCCGCGCGATCAGCGGCCTGACGGATGAGGACGTCCGCGCACCGTCGCCGCTGCCAGGATGGACGCGGGGACACGTGCTCACTCACCTCGCTCGCAACGCAGAGGGCGGAACCCGGCTCCTGGGGTGGGCCCGGACCGGTGTGCCGAGTTACGAATACGAAAGCGTCGCGGCCAGGGCGGCGGCGATCGAGCAGGGGGCCGGTCGCCCCGTGGCCGTGCTCGTCGCGGACGTCCGCAGCTCAGCGGATGCGTTTTCCGCCGCGGCGGACGGGATGCCGGCGCAGGCGTGGCAGCGCACGGTGCGCTGGACCACGGGGCACGAGTCGGACGCGGCCCTGATCGTGCCCATGCGACTGGGCGAGGTTCTTGTTCACCACGTGGACCTGGACATCGGCTACCAGCCCCGGGACTGGCCGGCCGCGTTCGTCAGCGATTACCTCGACCGCGCGGTCAGCGCGCTCAGGAGTCACCCGGAATGGCCGGCGACGGTCCGCATGGAAGCCACCGACACCGGCCGCGTCGATGAGATCGGCGAAATGACGTCGGCATCTGTGGTCGTCGCCGCCCCGGAATACGCACTGCTGGCCTGGCTGATAGGGCGATCCGACGGCGGCGAGCTGTCCCGTGCGGGGAATGCCGAGCTGCCAGAAGTGCCCACCCTCTACGCGACGTAATGCCGGACGCGGACGACGAGCTTGCCGGTGGCGCGATCGTGCTCCATGTCCTCGTGGGCCTGCGGTACCTGTTCCAGGCCGTCATAGACGCGGTCCACGGGGAAGGCCAGCCGGCCGGCCGCGACCGCGTCGAGGATCTCCTGGAAGACCTGCTGCGGAAGGTCGGCGGCGTCTCCGAAGTAGCCCGCCAGGCGCACGCCCTTCGGCAGGTACTCGTTCGGAGAGAAGTCCCGCACCGTGTACTGGTTGGACAGACTGCCGCCGAAGCAGGCCGTGCCGTGTACGCGCACCGCACGCAGGGTGTCGGGCAGGGTCGGGGTGCCGACGAGATCAAGGGCGGCGTCGACGCCGTCCGGGTACAGCTCGCGCACGGCGGGCGCGACCTCGCCGGTGTCGAGCAGGGGATGGTCGACGCCGTGCTCCTTCAGCAAAGCGAGGCGGCCTGCCCGCCGGGTGGTGGACAGCACCGTAGCGCCCCGCCATCTGGCCAGCGCGGCGGCGGCCAGGCCCACCGAGGAAGTGCCGCCGCGGATCAGCACGGACTGACCGGGCTTCAGGTCCAGCCCGATGGTGAGCGAGCCGTAGGCGGTCTGCACCATCTCAGGCAAGGCGCCAAGCACCTCCCAGGGCAGGTCGGTGTCGACCGGGATGACCTGCGCGAGCGGCACCGACGTGTACTCGGCATAGCCGCCGTCGTAAGTGCGGCCCATGTCACCCATCATCGCGACGACCTTCTGCCCGCGAGCCAGCCCGCTGCCGACCGGAGCCGCGTCGACGGTGCCGGCGGCCTCGATACCCGGCACCCGGGGGAAGCTGACGCCCACGCTCACGCCCAGCCGAAGCTTCAGCTCCGAGCGGTTGAGACCGAAGGCCTCGACGCGGATGCGCACCCAGCCGTCCCGCTCGGTCGGGAGCGGGAGCGCGGTCAGCCGCAGGTTGTTCACCGGGCCGGGGCCTGAGAGCTGGACGGCGCGCATGGTTTCCGGCGAGGACGTCATGGGCTTGCCTTCTTCCCGGGCGTAGCGGAGTCGGTCGGCGATGGTCAGCCAGCCAGCCTGTATCACGTCGTCGACCGGTAGAAGACGATCGCCACGTTCACCGGTATATCGCCCGCCTCGGCCTGGGCTATCTCCCGTTCGATCTCTACTAGCCGGGCACGGATTCGGTCCGCCGCCTCTTCGGTGGTCTGTTGGTAGGAGACGACCATGACCGGCTTGCCCTGCCCATCCGTCGGCCATTCCTCCTTGCGTGCCCGGTCGAAGAGGCCTGACAGGAAGGTATCAAAGGCGGACCGGATGGCTGCCTCAGTCTCGTCGGCGTGCCGCTTGAACAGCGCCGCGGACAGCCGCAGGTCGCGCTGCATAAGCCGGTAGCGCTGCTCCATGATCCCGGAGACCATCCGAGTCGCGGCCACCTCGATCAGCCCGGCGGCTTCGAGTTGCTTCACATGCCGGTAAAGCTTGGTCTGGGGTTCGCCGAGGTGCTTGGCTAGTTCCTTCACGGACATGACCGGGAGCTCACCGTCCGGGACATTCTGGTCCAGCGCGGTCAAGATCGCGAGGCGGACCGGGTCCGCCAGCGCGCGCAGCCCCTCGACGCTGTCGATCTCGCGGACTCCAGGCTGTTCTTCCATGCTCACCATCTTGCCACACGTTCACGACTTGCCACATGCTCACGATTGTGCCATCATTCATGATGACGTGAACGTTGACAATCAAGTGAGAGGTCGCGATGGCCGACGTTGTAATCCCCCTACGCCGCAACCTCCGTTTCCAGACGTTCTGGACCGGTTCGGTAAGCGCGACCCTCGGCCAGGCGGTCGGGGACGTCGCCTACCCGCTGGCCATCGTCACGATGACCGGTTCGCCCGGCAAAGCGGCCCTGTTCTCGGCGGTCCAGATCGCCGGGATGCTCGTCGCGGGTCTGCCCGTAGGCTCACTAGCCGACCGCTACGACAGCCAGCGCCTCGCCCTGGCGGCGCACGCCTTCCGCACGATGGTGGCCTGCGTCGTCGCCATCGCCCTGATCGGCGGCTGGCTGACCCTGCCACTGTTGGTCGCCGCGGCCGTGGTCCTCGGCGCTGGCCAGGCGCTCGGCGGAGCGGCCAACATCCTCATGCTGCGCTCGATAGTTCCCGGCGAGCAACTGACCGTCGCACTCACCCAGGACGAGGTACGGATCAACGGCGCCAGCCTGGCCGGCCCGGCCCTCGCCGGTGTCCTCTACGGCCTGCACCACGTCGCCCCCTTCACCTTCACCGCCGCCGCCTTCTTCCTTGCCCTCACCTCGACCCTCTTCCTCCCAGCGGGGCCCGCCCGCCCGACGCCTCACAAGGAACCGGTCGAAGGCGGCATGCTCGCCGGCGTCCGCGAACTTTGGGGACAGCCGGTGCTGCGCGCCACGGTGCTGCTCATCATGGGCGTGAACACGGTCGGGGCGGGCCTCGAACTCGTGGTCATCGTGATCCTGCGGCACCAGGCCGTCCCGCCCTACGCCATCGGGCTGGCGCTGGGCATCGGTGCGGCCGGCGGCCTCGCCGGTGCGCCGCTGGTCAAACTCCTGCATCGCCTCCCGCCTGGTGTCCTCCTGCTGGCGGTCTGCGGGATCGAGGTACCGGTTCTCCTGCTCCTGGCGGTCCCGTTCGGCCCGTGGTGGGCGGCGGGCGTGCTGTTCACCGGCATGCTCGGCGTGCCCGCACTGCGCGTCCTCGGCGACATTCTCGTCATCCGCCAAGCCCCGCCGGAGCGTCGTGGCCGCGTCGTGGCCGCGGTCATGACGCTCATCGCCCTGGGCATGCCCATCGGCATTGCCGGCTGCGGCCTGCTGCTGCAGTACCTCCCGGCCCAGACCGCGATGCTGACCCTTGCCGCGGCCATGGCCGTCGTGGCTGCTTACGGCCTGTCCAGCCGCGAACTCCGCCACGCCCGCTGGCCGCAGGCTGGGCCGACCTGACAGAAATCCCCACGCATAAGGAGCCGACATCATGCACCCGGAAATCGCCAAGACGCTGGTTGAGCAGCGCCGATCAGAACTCACCCGGCAGACGGCGGACGGCAGGCGGGGCCGCGGGGCATCCGCGGGATCCAGTTGGCTGACCCGCCACATGCCCCAATGGCACATCAGCTGGACCAGGACAGTCCTTTCACCCACCGCAGAGGCGGCCAGCGCGGACGGCGGCCATCCGGCCAACTCCGACCGGCGCGGATCGTCCCTGGTGATCATCATCTCGGCTTACCGCTAGGCCCGGCGTGGCAGGTCGCCATGCGCCAGGTCGTCAGACGCCAGCCCATCCGCTAGCTCGATCGTGAGGCCGGATCCGGCCACCATTTCCTGCAGCGCCGCGACGTGCTGTTCGAAGGCGGTGCGACCTGCGCGGGTGAGCCGGGCCGAGGTCCGCGGGCGCTTGCCCACGAAGCCTCGACGGATCTCGACATAACCCGCCTGCTCCAACGTGGCGAGTTGCTTGGAGAGGGCGGAGTCGGACAGGTTGAGGCTGTCGCGGATGAACTTGAAGTCGGCCCACTGCGAGGCGGCAAGCAACGAGACGATGGCCAGCCGCGTGGGCGGGTGGATCAGGTCGTCGAAGCGGGCATCCGTCATCGCGGCGATCCGGCTCGGTTCCCGAGCATGATCCGGCGCAGCGCCCGCATCAGCACCGGGCCACCCAGGCCGAGCGCGCTGCCGCCAGCCGCGCAGGCCAGCGTCGCCGGATACGGTACGCCGACCGCGCGCAAGCCGAAGGCAAGGCCCAGGGTGCATCCCACGATCAACGCGACAAAACCCAGGATCGCCACCACTCCCCTGCCATCCAGCAGCCCGTTGCGCAGCCTGGCTTGGAGGAACTGGCCGGAGACGACCACACCGGTGGCCGACAGCAGGCCTACGACGAACACGGCGATGGCGCCCCCGAGGACGGCGCCCCCGATGACGGCGTGAGTGCGGGTGTCGACGCCGACGGCAAGCACCACCATCAGCGCGCCGACGGCCCACCAGTACCAGCCGGGCACCACCGCCTGGTCGATGACTTGCCTCTGGTGTCTTTGGATCTCGGCCAGCGCCTGAGCGGCGGCGTCGGCGTCCAGTTCGTTCATGATCGTTCCAGGTGCTCACACGGATAATACTTTCCTGATTGGAAAGTAGCATATGCTTTCCTTCCAGGCAAGTACTTAACCAGCGCGCAATAAGCGATCGATGGCCCTCATGACGCGCGAGGCGCCGCCGGCGACCGAGCGATCGACGGCCCTCCAGGACGCGCGAGGCGCTGCTGGCGACCGAGGTCTCTTCCTGGCAATATCCTGCCTGCGACCGCGCGGATTCAGCTCAAGTCAGACAGCCGATCAGGAAGGCTCGGAGGTTGGGTTACCTGCCAGGGATGTGGCGAGACTTCGGGGTCACGGTGGCGGGCCTGGCGGGCGCGCTGACCGGCCTGCTATTCGTCGCGGTGTCCATCAAGAGCGAGGCGCTGGCCCGGTCGCGCAGCCTAACGTCCCGCGCCGCGCAGACGCTGGTGCTGTTCGTGACCCCGGCGATCGCGTCCATCGTGCTCGTGGCGCCCCAGCCCGGACCGGCGCTTGGCGCGGAACTGCTGGCCATTTCGGCGGTCAGCAGCGCGTCCCTGTTTATCCTCGACAGGAGGGCCGGGCACGATCTCGGCAGCGGCGTGGCCCGGTACATAGAACGCGCCTCCCCCAACACGATCACCGCCGTGCTCGTGGGCGTCGCCGGGCTCACCTTCCTGGTGAAGGCCGGCGGCGGCCTGTACTGGATGATTCCAGCTGTCGTGGCCGGCCTGGTCGGCGGCGTGGTCAACGCGTGGCTGTTCCTGGTGCGGGTACCGGCCGAGGCTGCCCGGGAGCCCGGTTCGCGCTGACGTCGGCGATGAAGGCGGTCATGCGGGCGCGAGGGCGGAGACGAGCTCGGGGAGCCTGCTAAGGGCCCTGGCGCCTGCGATCGGATCGCTGTAGTCGCGCGAGTGCACGATGTGGCCGTCCTTGACCGTGACGACCATGGCGAAGCGCATCGAGAAGGGCTCTCCCGTGGCGGTCATCTCGCCGTCGAGTTCATACTCGGCGACGATGACCTCCGGGTCGGCAGTCTCGTGGATCGTGACATTGCGCAGGCTCCGGTACCTTCTGCGCTCGGCGCCGGCCTGAAACCGGGCGCGGAGTTCCTCGCGGGTGGTCTCGACTCGCGACGGATACAGTGCGTCCACGGCGAACGGCATCTCGATGATGACCTCGGGCGCGTAGCAGTCCGCCATGTTGCCGGGTGTATCGCTGACCGCCGCCTGGAGAAACTGGTCAACAGTCTCGCGGGGGGAACGCGCGTCGGCTGGCATGATCCGGTGGCCTCCTCGGCACAGGAGTTATAATCGGAGACATCGCCCCGGTTAAGGCGACAATACCGGAGAGTGCGCCCCGTTTTCAAGCCGCGGTCGATTGTGGGAGGGATGGGTGCCGGACGTCGGGCCGGTGTAAAAGGGAGGTGGGATGGCGGAAACTAGGGCGCTACGAGCCGATGCCAGGCGGAATCGCGAACGTGTGCTTGAGGTGGCCAGGAACGCGTTCGCGGCCGAGGGCCTAGCTGTTCCGCTGGATGAGATCGCCAGGCGCGCAGGGGTGGGACCAGGCACGCTGTATCGCCACTTCCCTACCAAGGAGGCTCTGTTCGAGGCGGTTGTGCATGACCGGCTGCGCCGCCTGGCCAGCGAAGGCGCTTCGCTTTGCGATTCCGCCGATCCCGGCACGGCCTTCTTCACGTTCATCGAACGGCTGGCCGCGGAGGCGGCTCCCAAGCGGGACTTGTTCGACGCGTTGGCCAGCGCGGGGGTTGAGGTCGGCCCGGCGGTCATGGCTGGCGTCGAGGACTTGCAGGCGCAGATCGCCTGCCTGCTCGGCCGGGCCCAGCGGACTGGCGCCGTCCGGGCCGACATCGGTCGCGCCGACCTGACGGCGCTGCTTTCTGGCCTGCTGTTTGCGATGCGGCCCCGGCCCGGCACGGGCTCCGAGCGGGTGCTGTCGGTATTCAAGGATGGCCTGCGGCCACGGTTACCCCATGCTGGCGATGAGCCTGTCGACCCGCTCATCGACCGAGCGGAACGGGTCCTTGAGCAGCAGCGTGCCCTGAGCCTGGTCGTTGAGCTTGAGGTGCACCCAGTCGACGGTGAAGTCACGCCGCCTCTCCTCAGCCCGGCGGATGAATTCGCCGCGCAGCTTCGCCCGGGTGGTCTGCGGCGGAATCGACTTCGCCTGGAAGATGTCCAGGTCCCGGGTCACCCGCTCCGCCACCCCGTTGCGCTGCAGCAGGTAATACAGGCCTCTGCCGCGCCGCACGTCGTGATAGGCCAGGTCTACCTGGGCGACCCGGGGTGCCGACAGCGGGAGGTCATGCTTGGCCCGGTACCGCTCGATCAGCTGGTACTTGGTCACCCAGTCGATCTCGCGGGCGATCTTGTCGAGGTTCGCCGTCTCGATCGCCTCCAGCGCCCGCTCCCACAACTCGAGCACGCGCTCGTCGACCGCGCTCAGCCCGTTCCTGCTGGTGAAGTCCCGCGCGCGGGCCAGGTACTCGTACTGGATCTCCAGCGCGCTCATCTCGCGCCCGTCCACTAGCCGTACCAGACTGCGGCCGGTCATGTCATGGCTGACCTCGCGGATCGCGCGGACCGGGTTGTCTAGCGTCATGTCCCGCAGCACGGCGCCGGCCTCGATCATCCGCAACACGAGGTCGGTGGCCCCGACCTTGAGCAGCATCGTGGTTTCGTTCATGTTGGAGTCGCCGACGATCACGTGCAGGCGGCGGAACCGCTCGGCGTCGGCGTGCGGCTCGTCCCTGGTGTTGATGATCGGCCGGGACCGGGTGGTGGCCGATGACACCACTTCCCAGATATGGTCGGCACGCTGGCTGAGGCAGTACACCGCGCCGCGCGGCGTGTGCAGGACCTTACCGGCACCGCAGATCAGCTGCCGGGTAACCAGGAGCGGCGTCAGGACATCCGTCAGCCGTCCCAAATCCTGGTGCCTGCTGACCAGGTAGTTCTCGTGGCAGCCGTAGGAGTTCCCGGCGGAGTCCGTGTTGTTCTTGAACAGATAGATGTCCCCGGCGATCCCTTCCTCACGCAACAGGCGGTCGGCGTCCACTAGAAGACCTTCGAGGATCCGCTCGCCCGCCTTGTCGTGCGCGACCAGATCCACGACGTTGTCGCACTCTGGGGTCGCGTACTCAGGATGACTGCCCACGTCAAGATAGAGGCGGGCGCCGTTGCGCAGGAAGATGTTACTGCTTCGCCCCCAGGACACCACGCGCCGGAACAGGTAGCGCGCCACCTCGTCGGGCGACAGCCGTCGCTGCCCGCGGAAGGCGCAGGTAACGCCGTACTCAGTCTCGATCCCGAATATCCGCCGGTCCACAAGTCAAAGCTACGTGCCTTCCCCGCCCGGCGTCACACCTGGCCGGCAACGGTGAGCGGGTTGTAGTAGCGGACGCTCACTGCCGTTGGAAGCCGCCCCCGGTGGAGGCCATCGACGAGCTCGACGTCATTTCAGATCAGGTGCAACCGGATCGTAGTAGTGGGCGTACTGCCATAGACCACGGGTGAGCAGGGCATCCTCCGAGACGGGGCCGAACCGGGCCGGGGACAGCGCGGTCATACCGGGCGGCGGCGCACCGGTGGTGATCCAGCCGGCCAGGGCCTCGCCCAAGGCGAGGGAGGAGGAGAACCCCGAGCCGTTGCATCCGCTAGCCACCCACAGGCCGGGCACGTCCGGCACGGGGCCGACCACGAACCGGCCGTCCGGGCTCATCGTGAACAGTCCGCCTCGGTGCTCGGCGACCGGGAGGATGCTCGCGGCCGGGACCTCGGATGTGACCTGGTCGGTCATCTTCCGCAGCACGCCCAGGTCGAGCGGGACGTCGTCGGTGGTGAACGAGGCGGGCTGGTGGCGTGGGTCGACCGCAAGCGGGTCGGGCTCGAACCCGCCGATCATCAGGCCTCCTCGGGCCGGGCGGAGGTAGACGGCGGCATCGACCACCCGGGTGATCGGGTCGGCCGGGTCGGCGTCCGCGGTGGGCGCGGTGATCAGCAACTGGTGGCGGACCGTGGCCACCGGGATCTGCGCACCGGCCAGGGCGCCCGAAATAAGGGACACGACCTGACGGACCCAGCCGCCCGCCGCGTCCACGACCACGGGCGCCGTGATCGACCGGCGCTGGGTGTGCACGCCGGCCACGCGGCCAGCCACGACCGGTATCCCGACGACCGGCTCGTGCTCGGCCACCACGGCTCCGTGCCGCCGGCACGCGGCCAGGTAGGCCCGAACCAAGCTGGACGGCTCCTCGATATAGACGTCTTCCGGGCACCATACGGCGAACTCGTCGCCGGCTGGCTGGTAGTAGCTGACCTGGTCGGCCAGCTGAGCCAGGGGCGCCTCGCGGACGTCGATGCCCCAGCTCCGGGACTGGGCCAGCTCCTGGCCAAGCAGCCGGCGGTGCCCGGCGGTCCGGGCGACCAGGAAGCTTCCCGGGCGGGCCACCTCCAGCGGCTCTCCGGCCCAATCGGCGAAGGTGATCGCTCGGGCGATGCTGCGCCGGGCCAGCCTGGTACGCAACTCGTCGGCCTGGACGGACTTGAACAAGCCCGCCGCGCGGCCGGAGGCCTGCGAGCCGGCCGTGTGGCGCTCCACCACCGCGACCGACCGGCCCGATAGCGCGCAGTGCAGGGCGGTGCTCAGGCCGAGCGCACCGGCCCCGATCACCACAACGTCGGCATCCACCACCAGGCCATTATGGCCGGTACAGCTCAGTCAACAGGGCGACCGCGGCGTGCGTTGAGGGGTGGGGGTCGTGCCGCCGCCAGATCATCTGCACCGTGATGGGCGGGGCGTCCCGCAGCGGCCGGAACACCACGCCGTCGCGCCGGTACTGGGCGGTGGTGCCCTCGGGCGTGATGCCGACGCCACCGCCCGCCGCGATGATCGCGAGCCAGTCGTCTATGTCGCGGGTGTCCTGGAAGTCCGGTCGCGAGGCGGCGGGCCACAGGTCCGGGGTGGTGGTCCCGGTGCGACGGTCGATCAGCACGGTGCGCTGCGGTATCTCCCCGAGCCCGACCGAGCGCCGCCTGGCCCACGGATCGTCGGCCGCGAGGGCGCAGTACCGCCGCTCATATCCCACGACGGCACTGGCGAAGTGCTTGCCGGCAACCGCGGTGCGCAGCACCGCGATGTCACACAGGCCCTCGGCCAGGCCGCCGGTGGCCGAGTTGGTGCGGATCAACTGCAGTTCGACATCCGGGTACCCGGCCGCCCAGCGACGCTGAAACTCGCGGGTGTGCCGGCCCATGGCCGACCATGCGTGACCGATGCGTAGCCTGGTGTGGCCGGTTGTCGCCTCGGCGACCAGGTTGTCGGCGGCGGCGAGAACCTGCCTGGCCTGGGCCAGCGCATGCACGCCCGCCGTGGTGGGCGTGACGGTCCTGCTCGTGCGGTGCAGGAGCCTGACGCCGAGGACCCGCTCGAGGGCCATGAGGTTCCGTGACACCGCCGCCTGCGACATGCCAAGCTCGATGGCGGCGTCGGTGAAGGTTCCCGCGTCCACGATCGCGACCAGGCAGCGCAGGTGCCGCAGCTCCAGATCCATAACTTAACCGTATAGCTGCGGCGGTCCATGCATTTTGCGCATGCATCGGAGCAGGCCATGCTGCTTGGCATGAACGTCGTACGGAACGGCGGCATCGCGATGATGACGGGAAGCGCCGCGTCCAATCAGCTGGGCGCGGCCACGGCCGCGCTGGCGTTCCCTGTCCTCGGGCCCGCCGGGGTCGTCGCGGTACGGCAGTGGGTGGCAGGCGCCGTGCTGCTCACCTCGGTGCGGCCGAAGTTCGGCTCGTTCACCGGGCGGCAATGGCGCCCGGTGCTGGCACTGGCGCTGATCTTCGCCACCATGAACCTGTCGCTCTACCTGGCCATCGACCGGATCGGGCTGGGCCTGGCGGTGACCATGGAGTTCCTCGGCCCGCTGTCGGTGGCGCTGGCGGCCTCGCGCCGCGTCCTCGACCTCGGGTGCGCCCTGATCGCGGGAACCGCGGCCGCCGTCCTGGCCAGGCCGCAGCCGAGCACCGATTACGCCGGCATCTGCCTGGCCCTGCTCGCGGCCGCGTGCTGGGCCTGCTACATCCTGGTCAACCGGATCGTGGGCGCCCGGCTGCCTGGCTCGCAGGGACCGGCAGCCGCCGCCAGCCTGTCGGCCGTGGCCTACATTCCGGTGGGCATCTGGGTTCTGGTCAGCCATCCGGTGACGGTGATCGCGCTGGGCCGGGCGGCCACGGCCGGCGTCTTGTGCTCGGCCGTGCCGATGGTCGCCGACCTGCTGGCCCTGCGGCGGGTCCCGGCCAGGCTGTTCGGCGTCTTCATGAGCGTCAACCCGGTCTTCGCGGCGTTGACCGGGCTTGGTGTCCTGGGCGAGTCGATGGCCGTCGTCGACTGGCTCTCGATCGCGGCCATCGTGACCGCCAATGCCGTGGCGATGGCGGTAGGGCACGATGGAGCCATGACATCCCACATGGACAGCAACCCCGAGGACGAGTACGCCGACGACGAATATGCGGACCATGACGCCGAGGATCTAGATGAGCCCTTGACGACGGACGAGATCCCCGACGACGAGCCGGAAGCCGATGTTCTCGAGCAGCGCCAGGAAGTCCGCTACGACGACGAGGACGAGGACGACCGGTAGCTGCTGGACCCCCGGAAGAAAGGTCTAAGGCGGCGAGCTTGCCCCTGCTGCGGGAGCGGCGGGCGAGCCGGAGCCGGTCGGGGATGCGGACGGGCTTGACGTCGGGGACGTGGTGGGACTCGGGTTCGTGGTGGTCGGCGTGGCCGTCGGGGACAGGGACGGGGACGTGGTCGGGGACGGGGAGGTCGTCGGGGACGGAGTGCTGGACGGGGTGGCGGCCGGGCTCGAGGACGGCGTGGCGGCCGGGGTCGAGGCGGAGCCCTGAGCTGGGCCGACCAGGTTCGGGGGCTGGACCGCCTGGTGGCCGGTCAGGAGCAGGGCGATGGCGGCGATCGCGACGCCGAGGACCGCGACCGCTCCCCCGGTAGCCACGCCGGCCGCGAACGAGCGGCGGTCCCGGCGGTACTCGGTGGTCCGCCGCTCACGCAGCCAGGCCGGCAGCGCGGCGCGGCGGGCGGCCCAGCTGTTGACCGGCGCCGCGGCCATGCCGAGGGTTGGGAACAGCAGCAGCGCCGCCAGCAGCGGTCCGCTGAACTGGTGGTACTTGGACAGGGCGCCAGCGATGCCTGCGAAGCCGAGAACCGCGAGCGCGGACTCGGCCCAGTTGGCCCGCAGTGCCTCCCACCACCTGGTTTGCTCGCTGGTCTTCGGCGTGCGCAGGAACGCGGCCTTCTTGGCGAACAGCGCGAGCACCGACGCGCGCGCCACCACCAGGGAGGTCGACTGCCAGATGAAGAACGCGCCGATCGCGTCCCGCCAGGACGCGCCGGTGCCGCGACGGAGCAGCGCAACCGCCCGAACCAGACCCAGCAGCACCATCACCGGCACCGCGGAGACCAGGAAGATGGTCAGCTTACGGAACAACTGGCCGCCGCCAGTGGCCAGGTTGGCCGCCCCGGCCAGCAGGAAGATAAGGAACAGCAGGCCAAGCAGGTCCCCGTACCACTGCAGCGCCCCGGCCAGGTAGGACCAGCGCTGGCCGGAGTCCAGGTGGTTCGCCTTGTCCGCGCGCCCCGGCATCATCGAGCGCCAGTGCATGCGCAGGATCTGGATGCCGCCGAAGCACCACCGGTAGCGCTGGCCCTTGAGCGCCTCGAACGTCAGCGGCATGATCCCGCGGCCGAACGTCTCGTCGACGTGCAGCCCATGCCACCCGGCCCGCAGCAGCCGCAGCGACAGCTCGGCGTCCTCGGTGATGCACCACTCGTCCCAGCCTCCGAGCTCGTCGAGGGCGACCCGGCGGATCAGCCCCATGGTGCCGGCGAAGATGGCCCCGTCGTGCTCGTTGCGGGAGGGCTGGGAAACGGCGAAGAAGTAGTTGTAGGAGTAGTACAGCCGCCGGTAATAGTGCGCTTGCCGCCAGTCCCGGTAGTCCTGCGGCGACTGGACGAAGCCGATCCACGGATCGGCGAACGCCGGCGCGCAGCGGCGCAGCCACCCGGCCTCGACCTGGTAGTCCGAATCGACGATGCCGATGACCTCGGCGTCCGGTGAGGTCATCCGGTGCAGCGCGTAGTTCAGCGCCCCGGACTTATATCCCGGCCAGTCAGCCAGGTGCACGAACTTGACGCCGTGCCGGTCGCACCAGGCCTCCACCGGCCGCCACAGGTCCTCGTCGTCGGTGTTGTCGTCGATCAGGATGACCTCGTAGCGCGGATAGTCCAGGCGGAGCAGCGAGCGCAGCGTCTCGATGACCATGTCCGGCGGTTCGTTGTGTGCCGGGACGTGCAGGCTGACCATCGGCAGCTCGCTGTCCGGCACGGACAGCCTGGTCCGCCGCGTGATCCGCCGCCGCCAGTGTTCGGTGCCCAGCGCGTCGCACAGTTCCCACAGGTACGCGCAGCTCAGCACGGCGGCGAATATCTCGAGCACCCAGAGCAGCACCCCGCCCGCGGTGCTGAACGGCCCTAGGTGGCTCTGGAAGGTCCACTCGATCGCGTAGATCAGGTAGACCACGAACAAGAACACGGTCGAGGCCCAGCACAGGTGGGCGCGAGCCGACCAGCGTCGGGTCACCGGAAGCCAGATCAGGCTGGCGGCTATCACGCCCGCGGCGCCGGCCAGCAGGTTGTGCTCGGTCGCGCCGATCAGGCGCAGGAAGCCGGCCACCACCGCGGCGAGCAACACCGTCCCGGTCACTGCCAGCAGGAGGCGCCGCGCGGCCGCCCATGCCCCGGCGCCCCGGTCGACGAGGCGCGCGGGCACGAAGAGGGCTGCCGAGCCGAGCGGCGCGGCAATGAGCGCAGCCAGCAGGATCGCCTGAAGCATCAAAGCCCCTAACCGGAGCGCCTGGGCGGACTGTTTCCGGTTTCGGACGCTACCCGTGCAAAATGGGATCAACCGTGACCAGCACGGGAAACTTCCCTACCGGGGGCTGGCGGGGGTGCGGCCGCGCGCACCACGGCCCGTTCGGCCAAAATAAGGAGGGGGAGCGGACGGTCACCATTCAGCCCTGGGGCTGTAGGACGATGTCGAAGGTGGCCAGCCGGAACGGTCCGGTCAGGCCGTAGCGGGCCGCCCGTTCCGGGTCATGGAGCGCCGGGTCATCGACCTCGGTGAACTCGGTGATGAGGCTTTTTTTCACCGCGAAGACGGCGTCGGATTCGATGTAGGGGCTGCCGGCCACGAAGATGTGCGTGGTCAGCGGGCGGTGTCCGGGGGCGGTCACGATGAAGTGGATGTGCGCCGGGCGGTAGGGGTGGCGCCTGGTTGCCTCAAGCAGCGTCCCGACCGGGCCGTCGTGCGGGATCGGGTAGTGGGACGGCACGATCGTGCGGAACCAGAACGCCCCGTCCTGGCCGGTCGTGAACAGGCCGCGCCCGTTGCCCCGCGGTTGCACATCCGGCTGCTGGACGTCGTAGAAGCCCTGGTCGTTCGCCTGCCAGACGTCGATTTGGGCGCCGGGCAGCGGCGTGCCATCGACCGAAAGGACCCGGCCCTCCACCACGCACTGCGGGCCGGTCCCGACCAGGTCGATGTTGTCGCCCAGTTCCCGCCGCGGCGACGTCACCACGTGGAACGGGCCGAGCACGGTGGACTCGGTGGCGCCCGCGGTCTTCCTGTTGTTGATGGTCTCGACCAGCATCGAAATGCCGAAGACGTCGGAGAGGAGGATGAATTCCTGCCGTTCGTCGTCGCACATGTGGCCGGTGGCGGTGAGGAAGTCGATGGCCTGCTGCCACTCACCGATCGTCGGCTCGGTTTCCCTGACGAAGGCATGCAGGTGTCTGGCCAGGCTGGTAAGCAGTTCGCGCAGCCTCGGGTCCGGGGTGGCGGCGAAGCTTTCTGCGACCGCATCGATCGCGGTCTCCTCGGTGAAGTCGGTGGCCATGACCGCCAGCGTAAGTCCCGGTCCGGTCGCAGGTACAGATCGGAGGTCGCACCGAGATGCTGGAGCTTGTCGGGGTTGACGACGGAGCGGACCACCTGGACCAGGCCGTCGGCGATGTCCAGGGCGAAGACGGCGACCACGCGGCCTTCGCTGTCGTAGGCGACAGCGCCCGGCTGACCGTTGACCACGGCCGGCACGCCGTAGCTGCCCTCCTTCTGCGCCCGGCGGAACAGCCCGAGGAGGAACCGGGCGACCCGTTCCGGCCCATACAGCGACTGGCGCAGGGCCTGGCCCTTGTCGCCGCCGTCGCCGATCGTGACCACGTCAGGCGCGAGCAACTGCAGCAGTGCGTTAAGGTCACCGCCGCCGACGGCTTCGAAGAAGCGGCGGGCCACCTCGTCGCGCTGCTCGCGGGAGGCGTCGAACCTGGGCTTGCCCACGTTAATGTGGTGCCTGGCCCGGGTGGCGATCTGCCGGCAGTTCGCCTCGGACTTGCCGGTGATCTCGGCGATCTCCCGGAAGTCGTAGGCGAAGACCTCGTGGAGCAGGAAAACGGCGCGTTCGGTCGGCGACAGGCTCTCCAGCAGGACGAGGAACGCCATGGATAGGGAATCGGACATCTCGGCGCGCTCCGCGGGGTCTTGTGCGGCCGCCGGGGCCACCGGGTTGAGCTCGTCGGCGACCAGCGGCTCTGGCAGCCAGGCGCCGACGTAGGCTTCCCGGCGAACCCGGGCAGACCGCAGGTGGCTGATGGCCAGCCTGGTGGTGATCGTGGCCAGGTAGGCCTTGGGCGCGTCGATGCTGGTGCCGTCGCGGAGCGCGCGGGTCAGCCGCAGGAAGGCCTCCTGGACGATGTCTTCGGCGTCGCTGATGCTCCCGGTCATCCGGTAGGCGATCGAGAACATCAGCGACCGGTACTCGGTGTAGTCCGCCGCTACCTTCGGTCCGGTCTCAGGCGGCATGGCGGGCCTTGTACGCCCCCACCCAGACCGGGAAGCCGTCCCGCCAGCTCGGGTAGGCCGGGGACCAGCCGAATTCGCGCTTGGCCTTGTCGTTGCTGGCCCCGCGCCCTTCGGTCATCAGCACGACCACCATCTCGCCGCCGAGCAGCCGACCCAGCCAGACCGGGGCGTGCATGGGCTTCTTCACGCCCATGCTGGAGGCCAGGAAGGGCAGCCATTGCGAGACCGGGGCCGGATCGTCGTCGACGACGTTGTAAATGCCGGGCGCGCCTCGCGTGACCGCGGCCACGGTGGCGGCGGCAGCGTCGGTCACCTCGGTGAAGGACCAGACACCCGCTCCGCTGCCGATCAGCGGCAGCTGGCGCTTGCGCAGCGCGTCGAGCATCATGTCCGAGGCGCCGTGGCCGTACAGGGGGCCATACCGGAGCACGAGGCCCTCAGGTGCCCGTGCGCGGACGCGCTGCTCAAGGTGAAGCAGCGCCGCCATCGACTTGGATGCCGCCGCCGGCGGATGCGGGTCGAGCGGATCTTCCTCGGTCTTGACCATGCCGCCCTGCCTGGCGTAGTTCCAGCCGGCGAAGCTCTGCGCAATGAACCGGCGGGCCCCTGCTTTTTCCGCCGCTTCCAGCAGGTAGTCGGTACCCTTGCTGCGCAGTTCGTTGGTGACCGCGAATTCCTTGTCGAAGTTGCGGAAACTGCGCAGGCTCGTCAGCGCGGTCATCTCGTGCACGATCACGTCGGGCTTGGCGCCCGTGACCGCGTTCAGCACCGCCTCGCGGTCAAGCCCGTCGACGACGACCGGCGTGGCGCCCTGCGCTTCGAGGTGGCCGACCTTGGCCGGCGAGCGGGTGCTCGCGGTGACCTCGTGGCCGGCGGCGACCAGGTCGGGTACCAGGAACCGGCCGATCACGCCGGTCGCCCCCGCGACGAATACTCGCATGATTGACTCCCTCCGTTGTCCTTGCCCTCTATGCCCTCTACGACCTATGCCCTCTACGACGCAGCGGGCCAGGCGGGCGTGACACCCTCCTATTCGCTTTCCCTCAATCGCTGCTTTGGTCGCTGCTTTGGTCGGTGCTTTGGTCGGTGCTTTGGTCGCTGCGGCGGAGGTGCCAGATCTGGGAGACGGGGCCGAGGTGGCGGAGCTTCTCGGGGTTGGCGACCACCCGGATGGCCTGGACCTGGCCGTCCAGCACGTCGATGGCGACGACGACCACGAGGCCACCATCGACGTCGTAGACGACCATGCCCGGCTGCCCGTTCACCCAAGCGGTTTGCAGCGATGCGCCCAGCTCGATGGTCCTTTCCATCTGGACGCGGATGACCTCGGCCACGCGTTCGCGTCCGGCCACCGGCGCGATGAACGTAGTCTCGCCCAGGCCGCCGCTGTCGCCGAAGAACAGCACATCCGGGGCCAGCCTCTCAAGGAGGCTGCCCATGTCGCCGCCACGGGCGGCGGCCAGGAACAGCCCGGCAAGCTCCTCGCCCTCGGCCCGTGACGTCTCGAACCTCGGCCTGCCCTCGTCGATGCGACGGCGGGCACGGGCGAAGATCTGCCGGCAGGCCGCCTCGTTCTTGCCCACGACCTCGGCTATCTCGTCGTAGCCGTAACCGAAGACCTCGCGGAGCAGGAACACGGCGCGTTCGGGCGGGGACAGGCTCTCCAGGAGGACCAGGAACGCCATCGACAGGGAGTCGCTCGTCTCGGCTAGTTCGGCCGGGCCGGGAGCGGTGTCGCTGATCAGCGGCTCGGTCCCGGTCCCGGTTGCCACGAGCGGCTCCGGGAGCCAGGTGCCGACGTAGGATTCACGCCGCACCCGGGCCGAACGGAGGTGGTCGATGGCCAGCCGGGTGGTGATCGTGGCCAGGTACGCCTTGGTGTTGTCTGTGTGCTTCGCCTTTGCTTCGCGGAGGAAGGCCTCCTGGACGATGTCCTCGGCGTCGCTGACGCTGCCTGTCATCTTGTAGGCGATCGAGAACAGCAACGGGCGGTACCGGGTGTAATCGCTCGTGTAGTCGCTGGCGTCCATGCGTCTCCCCTCTCGGCGTTCGCTAAAACGAGGGGCGGTCGCCATCTGTGACACCCGCGGTCTGTTTGCTGTCGGATTCCGACCTGAGCCGGGTCGGCAAGCACTCCTCCAGCCCGTCCGCGAACAGCGGCACCCGCCACAGCGGCGGCACGGAACCCGGTGTCCCTGTGAGCTCCATGAGGGCCTGGACGTTAACCCGTACCAGCCGCCGGGCGGCGGCGAACAGCAAGAAGGCGAGCGGCAGCTCGGCCAGCAGCGCGGACAGGACACTCGCCCAGAAGTCGCTCGAGCCGTAATCCAGCGCCAGGTCGAACCAGGCATCGCAGAGCAGCAGCGTCCCGGTTATGACCATGAAGATGATGACGATCTGGCGCTGGCGCCAAGCGGCCCAGGCGGTGGCGGCGAACCCGAGGAGTTCGGCAATGTCCAGCCCGACCCACACGGCCCGCCAATCGCTTGAGGTGTAGCGCCCGGGCAGGGTGAACAGGAGAATCACGATCCACCCGGCCAGCGCGACGCAGCACGTCGTCATGATCAGCAGGCCCAGCCTCCGGCGGCGCCGCACGCGCGGATCGAGCAGCGGGTGCGGCATGTCGATGGCGGCCAGGGCGCGCGCCAGCTCACGCCGCTCATCTTGTGTCATCCGGCGTAGTTCGGCGTGGTCGATCACGTTTTCATTCTGCGCCCGGGTGATTCACTGCCGACTCTTGGCCGGGTTAGACCATGACGCCGCCCCCGGCCCAGCGGTGGCGGGCGGACGCTAGGCGGGGTGCTCGGCGGGGCGGTGTGCGCGGCCACGAGGGAGCGCCTCGTCCAGGCCGTGGCCGGACAGCGGCGTGCGGCGCAGTGAGCAGGTCGGGTCCTCGGCCGGGCCGCGGATGCCAGCCGGGGCCGTTTCCAGCGTCCGGGCCGTGGCCGGGGACCGGACCCGGAGGCTGGTCTCGACCGTGGCCCGCAGCAGGCGCCGGGCCCCGGCGAAGGCCAGGAACGCCAGCGGCAGCTCGGCGAAAACCGCGGAAGCAAGGCTTATCCACACGTCACCGGTGGCCAGCGAGGTGCCGACATCGAACCACGCGTCACAGCACAGCATGGTGCCGATGCCGACCAGCAGCAAGATCAGGACCTGCCGCTCGCGGCGGATGGCCCAGGCCGTCACGGCGAATGCGGCCAGCAGGAACACGTCGAAGAACACCCAGACCGCGCGCCAGTGGTGCGCGTCGAAACGGTGCGGCAGGGTCGCTGCGAGCACCACTATCCAGCCCGCCAGGATCACGCAGCAGGCCGCGGAGACGAGCAGCGCCAGCGTGCGCTGACGGCGCAGCTTCTCGTCGGTCAGGTAGGGGTTGGCCAGCGTGCGCGAGTCCGGGTCCGGGCGCGAGCCAGCCTCGGGGCCGTCGAGTTCGGCCAGGATCCGCGCCAGCCGCCGTCGTTCCTCCCGGCCCATCCGGCGCAATTCAGCCTCGTTTATCACCATTTCATTGTGCTTACGGCGCCGGGCTGAGCGGGTTCCGGGCCCTAGTCGGCCCGGCTTTGGCCGACACGGGCGCGCGTATGCTGGGCAAAGTGAGCGAACTTGTATACCTTGCCTTCGGCCCCTCCCCGGTGGATTACGTCGATGGCTGGGAACTGCAGCGGCGCGTCCACGCGCGCCGACTGGCAGACGAGGTTCCGGACAGCTGCCTGCTGCTCGAGCATGAGCCCGTGTACACCGCAGGCAAGCGCACGGCCGCGTCCGACCGGCCGTTCGGAGATCCCGGCGCGCCCGTCATCGACGTGGACCGCGGCGGCAAGATCACCTGGCATGGTCCGGGCCAGCTGACCGGCTACCCGATCGTGAAGCTCCGCCAGCCGCTCGACGTGATCTCCTATGTGCGGGCGCTGGAAGAGGCCATGATCCGGGCCTGCGCCGAGTTCGGGGTGACCACGGTCCGGGTGGCGGGCCGCAGCGGCGCGTGGGTCCAGGGTTCGCCCGAACGCAAGGTCGGGGCGATCGGCGCGCGGGTCTCCCGGGGGGTCACCATGCACGGGTTCGCCCTGAACTGCGATTGCGACCTGTCCTGGTATGACCGCATCGTCCCGTGCGGCATTCGCGACGCCGGGACAACCACGCTGTCGGCTGAGTCGGGCCGCCGGATCACCGTGGCCGAGGTCACGCCGATCGTGGAACGCCACCTGGCCGAGATTCTGGGCTACCACACCTGGCGCCGCGTCTCCGATCCGGGATTCCTCGCTGGGCCGGCCGACAGCGCCATGACCCTCGGCAGCCAGGTGCCTGGGACGCAGCGCGCGGCTGTCGCGGCGGCGTGCTAGCTGCTCCGTGCTAGCTGCACCGACCGCACGGGCAGAATCGCCCCACGATCCGGAGCAGCGATGAGCGACATTGTCACCGCCCGGCTCTGCCTTCGGCTCGTCACCGCCGACGAGGTGTCGGCGGTGCTGCTCGGCCAGCGGCGATCCGATTGGGCGGCCGACTTCCCGACTGAAGGCGATCAGGTCATCGCCCGCCTGCTCGCCCGGACCGGACTGCCCGCCGACGACGAGGCGCTCAGGTTCGGACATCGCCTAGTGGTCGAACGCGATACCGGCACCGTAGCGGGCGGTATCGGATTCTTCGGACCGCCGCAGGACGGCGAGATTGAGATCGGATACGGCATCGTGCCGTCACGGCGGCGCCGCGGTTACGCGACCGAAGCAGTCCTGGCCATGGTGGCTGACATCTTCCAGGTGACTGGCGTGCAGATTGTCATCGCCAACGTCGATCTCGACAACCCGGCCTCCATCCGGGTGCTCGAGAAATCCGGCATGACGCTGGGAAACCGAAGGCAAGAACAAGCCACCTATCACTTCCGGCGTGCGGATCGACCTTAGTCAACGCGGCGGATCTTGACGGCGGTGCCGTAAGCGCAGATCTCCTGGCCGATATTGCCAAGCTCGTTGACGTCGAATCGCATTGCCAGAATGGCGTCGGCTCCCCTGGCCGTGGCGACCTCGGTCAGCCGGTCCTGTGCTTCGGTCCGGCTTGCTGCCAACAGCTTGGTCATGCCCCGCAGTTCTCCGCCGGCCAGTGATTTGAAGGCGGCGCCCAGCTGCGACCCGATGTTCCTTGACCGGACCGTGATGCCGAACACCTCGCCGATCACCTCCGTGACCTCGTAGCCGGGAAGGTCGTTCATGGTGCTCAAGATCATGTCACGCTCCTTTATCGGCAGGGACCGCCAGCAACATACTCTGAAAGCGTGGTACTCGCACCGGAGGGCCGGCGAATGCTACGCCTCGAGGCCCGCAACGCCGAGGTCCCGATCGAGCGCAAGCCGCCGTGGATCAAGACGCGGCTGCGCACCGGACCGTCCTACACGCAGCTGAAGACCCTCGTCCGCAGCGAGGGCCTGCACACGGTGTGCGAGGAGGCCGGCTGCCCGAACATCTTCGAGTGCTGGGAAGACCGCGAGGCCACCTTCCTCATCGGTGGGGACCAGTGCACCCGGCGATGCGACTTCTGCCAGATCGACACGGGCAAACCGCTGCCCCTGGACGAGGGGGAGCCGCGACGCGTCGCGGAGTCGGTCGCCGCGATGGGCCTGAAGTACGCGACCGTTACCGGTGTCGCGCGCGATGATCTGGCCGATGGCGGGGCCTGGCTGTACGCGCAAGTCTGCCGCGAGATCCACGCCGCCATCCCCGGCTGCGGCGTCGAACTGCTGATTCCCGACTTCAACGCCGACCCGGCCCGCCTGGCCGAGGTGTTCAGCGCCCGGCCGGAGGTCCTGGCGCACAACATCGAGACCGTGCCGCGTATCTTCCGCCGGATCAGGCCCGGGTTCAGGTACGTGCGGTCGCTTGAGGTGCTGCGGGCGGCCCGCGCGGCGGGACTGGTCACGAAGTCCAACCTCATCCTCGGTCTGGGCGAGGAACGGCACGAGGTCAGCGAGGCCATGCGGGACCTGCGCGACGCCGACTGTGAGCTGCTAACCATCACCCAGTACCTGCGGCCGACGCCGAGGCACCACCCGGTGGAACGATGGGTGAAGCCCGAGGAGTTCGTCGAACTGCGGGAGGAGGCGCTGGGGCTGGGGTTCGCCGGGGTCATGTCCGGGCCGCTTGTGCGGTCGTCCTACCGGGCCGGGCGGCTGTACGCCCAGGCCATCGAGCAGCGCCATGGTGCAACGCTGATCAGGTGACCACGCCCGGCCAACGGGCTTTCTGGTAGGCCGGCGGTTCCTGTCAGGGGGGCCGGAACCGTATGCTGCGGAGCATGGCACGCATGTCGAGAAAATCCGGGTCCGCCGACCGGGCCGCCACCATGGAGTCCGCCGCGGAACTGGCCAACGCGGGGCGGCTGAAGCAGATACGCCTTGCCGCTGGCCTGGTGCGCCGCTCCGACCCGAAGGCGATGCCCATTGTCATCGGAAGCGGGCTCGGCATCATAGCGGTGCTGGTGATCGTCGGGTTGCTTACCGGCCTGGCCGCGCTGCTGATTCCGCTGGGCGTGCTGCTCGGCCTGCTGGCCGCGATGATCCTGTTCGGCAGGTTCGCGCAGGCAGCGCAGTACCACACCATAGAGGGCCAGCCCGGCGCCGCGGCCGCGGTCCTAGAGAACATGCGCGGTAACTGGACCGTGGCGCCTGCCGTCACGGCCAACCGAAACATGGACGTGGTACACCGGGCGGTGGGCAGGCCCGGGGTCATCTTGGTCGGGGAGGGCTCCCCCGCCCGGCTGGCCAACTTGATGGCGGCGGAGAAGAAGCGGGTAGAACGGGTTGCCTACCAGGTACCGGTCTTCGAGTTCCAGGTGGGAAACGAGGAGGGCCAAGTCCCGATCAGCAAGCTGCAGCGCAAGATCATGCGGCTGCCGCGCAACCTCAAGTCAGGCGCGGTGAGCGACCTCAATCACCGGTTGAAGGCGCTCCAGCCGTCCCTGCAGGCGCCCAAGGGGCCGATCCCGAGGAACATCAGGCCGCCCAAGATGCCCCGGCCGAAGACCCGCTAGCCGGGAGCGGCAGCCGCGGTCGGCCATCGCGTGCTGGCCGCGACGCGTCGGCCACCGCGCTCCGGCCTGGGCGGACGCCACTGCCCGGTCAGATATGCACCACCATGGTGTCGGCGGCGCGGTCGTGTATGCCCCGCCGGTCGAAGTCTGTAAGCAGCGGCAGAACCACGGTCAGCAGGAGCAAAGTCCGCACCGCGGCCCAGCGGAAGCCGACGAGGCCCCCATCGGTCCTGACCACCTTGATGCCGCAAAGCCGCTTCCCGACGGTGGTGCCGGTCAATGCGGTCAGCACGCAAACTTCGACCGCGAACACGAGGATCGTCCAGTACTGCGAGTGCGCGAGCCAGATCGCGATCACCATGCAGAGCAGCCAGTCGATGAACAGCGCAAGCACCCGCCTGCCCATGCTGGCCATCGAGTTCGGGCCCTGCCGCGGCAGGCCGTACCGCTTGCCGGGGTAGTCAGCGCCTACATCGGCCCCGGCCGGGGCGTCCAGCGGCGCGGTGCCGACTCCGGCCTGCGCGGTGCCGGCCCGTCCCCCGGCAGCGGCCCGTCCCCCGGCAGCGGCCCGTCCCCCGGCAGCGGCCAGGGCACCAGGGTTACGCGGTCGTTTGGCCATGACACCACCGTATCCGCTCTGTGCGACCGACCGAGAGGCGACCACTACCATAAGCTACGAGGCGCGGCGTGACCGTGAGCTCCGAGGCTGGCCGGCGCGGTGGCCCTGGAGCCGGGGCTGCGCCGAGCCGTAACACCGGTGAAACAAACCAGACACGGCGCGGAAATTGCCGGCGGCTACCGTCCCAATACGCGTGCCTTTACGAATCACATACTTGCCCTGGACCATGGAGGGTTGATGTTCAGCAGTGCCGAGGAAGTCCTCCGCTTCATCGCGGAGGAGAACGTGGAGTTCATCGACGTCAGGTTCTGTGACCTGCCGGGCACGATGCAGCACTTCACCGTGCCGGCCGCATCGTTCGGCGAGGGCGTCTTCACCGACGGCCTCATGTTCGACGGATCGTCTATCCGCGGATTCCAGCAGATCCACGAGTCCGACATGCAGCTGATGCCCGACCCGGCCACCGCGTACCTCGACCCCTTCCGCACGCACAAGACCCTGAACCTCACCTTCTTCGTGCACGATCCGCTGACCGGCGCGCCTTACACCAGGGACCCGCGCAACATCGCCCGCAAGGCGCAGGACTACCTGCGCGGGACGGGGATCGGCGACACGGCCTTCTTCGGCCCGGAGGCGGAGTTCTACATCTTCGACTCGGCGCGCTTCTCGACCTCGGCTAACGAGGGCTATTACCACATCGACTCCAAGGAAGGGGCCTGGAACACGGGCAAGGACGAGGTCGGCGGAAACCTCGCCTACAAGCCCAGGTACAAGGGCGGCTACTTCCCGGTGCCGCCGATGGACCACTTCACCGACCTGCGCTCGGAGATGGTCGCCAACCTGATCAAGTGCGGCATCGAGGTCGAGATGCAGCACCACGAGGTCGGCACGGCCGGCCAGGCCGAGATCGACATCCGGTTCAGCCCACTCCTGGCGATGGCCGACAAGTTGATGACGTACAAGTACGTGATCAAGTCGACCGCCCTGGCGGCAGGCAAGACCGTGACGTTCATGCCCAAGCCGCTGTTCGGCGACAACGGCAACGGCATGCATTGCCACCAGTCCATCTGGAAGGATGGCGCGCCGCTGTTCTACGACGAGGTCGGCTACGCGGGCCTGTCAGACACCGGTCGCTACTACATCGGCGGGCTGCTCAAGCACGCGCCGTCGCTGCTGGCCTTCACTAACCCGACGGCCAACTCCTACCACCGGCTAGTCCCCGGCTTCGAGGCCCCGGTCAACCTGGTCTACTCGCAGCGGAACCGCTCGGCCTGTGCCCGGATCCCCATCACCGGCACGAACCCCAAGGCCAAGCGCGTCGAGTTCCGCGTCCCCGACCCGTCCTGCAACCCATACCTCGCGTTCGCGGCCATGCTGATGGCGGGCCTGGACGGCATCAAGAACAAGATCGAGCCGCCGGAGCCGGTGGACAAGGACCTGTACGAGCTGCCGCCGGACGAGGCCGCAGCCATCCCGCAGGTCCCGGGCTCTCTGGACGCGGTGCTTACCATCCTGGAAGGCGACCACTCCTTCCTCACCGAGGGCGGCGTGTTCACCGACGACCTCATCGAGACCTGGCTGGACTACAAGCGGACGGCCGAGCTCGACCAGCTCCGCCTGCGTCCCCACCCGCACGAGTTCGAGCTGTATTACGACGTGTAGGCCTTCCTAGGCCGCTGAGCTGCGCGGTGCGCTGCGGCGCACCGCGTTTGCCTGGCTCGTTATAGCCGCGGAATCAGCGGGCGGGTGGCGGCATATAGGTCCCGGTACACGGCATACCGCCGGTCGTACAACCCGGAGAGCTCGGGCCGAGGCTGGACCGTGGCCACGATCTTCGTCCAGTCGGTACCGGGCGGGACCATGCCCGCCGCGGAGGCGGCTAGCAGCGCGTCGCCGTAGCTTGCGCCGACCGTCTGCGCGGGGATGTCCTGGGCGCGGCCGGTGACATCGGACACTATCTGCGGCCACAGCGAGCCGATCGCGCCGCCGCCGACCGCGACAGGCCGCCATTGCGACCCGTCGGGCCGGACGGAGTCGAAGGCCTCCAGGTTGTGTCGTACGCCCATCGCCACCGCTTCGAGCGCGGCGCGCATCAGATGCGCCGGCGTGTGCGCGAGCGTCAGCCCGAGAGCGACGCCGCGGGCATCCGGATCGAAGACCGGGCTGCGCTCGCCAGCGAAGTACGGCAGGAGCACCAGGCCCTCCGCGCCTGCTGCCACCTGACCAGCGGTATCGATGAGCTCGCCGACCGGCAACCCGGCAGTATCGGCGACCCAGTTCGCCAGCAAGCCGGAGGCGGCCATTCCTGCGGCAAGCGTGCCGGTGTCCGGCGCCAGCCCGGCGGTCAGCCATAGTCCCGAATGCGGCCTCGCAGCCGGGTCAACACCGACTAGGAACAGAGTCGACCCGTACATGATCATCAGGTCGCCACGATGCCGCACGCCGACGCTGTGCGCCTCGGCCCACGCGTCCACCGTTCCGGCCAGCACCGGCGTGCCTGGCAACAGGCCGGTCGCGGCGGACGCACCGCCCGTCACGAAGCCAGCAATTTCGCCGGGCCAGGCCAGACGCGGTAGTGGCACGCCGGGGCTGAGCGCCGCCGCCCAGTCGCTGGCCCAGGACTGCGCGCGGATGTCGTACATCGGGTCGAACTGGCTTGCAGTGTGGTGATCGATGAGGTACTCGCCGGTGAGTCGTTCCACCAGGAATGGGCTCGCGCTGAACCAACGCGCCGTGCGGGCCCATATGTCCGGCTCGTGCCGCTGCAGCCACAGCATCTTCGGTCCCGCGGCCTGCGAGGACAATGCAGACCCAGCCCGGGCCAGGATGTCAGCCGCGCCGAACCTCTCGGTCAGCTCTATGACCTCAGCAGTGGCCCGCGTGTCGATCCCGTACAGGATGGCCGGCCGCAGCGGATTCCCTGATTTGTCGCATACAAGCAGGCACGGGCCGATCCCGCTGACGCCGAGCGCCTTGATCGCTGACCGGTCCACCCGCTCGTCGGCCATCAGCGCACGCAGCAGCTCGCACGACTGCTCCCACCAGATTGTCAGTGCGTTTTGCTCGTACCAGCCGGACCGCGGGTGGTCGGTGCCGTGCGGACCGCTCACCGCGGCGACCACCGTGCCGCCCGCGTCCACCGCTACCGCCTTGGTACTCGAGGTGCCGATATCGAGGCCGATAACCAGCTCCGTCACCTGTGGCTACAGGGAGACATCGCCACACAGGTGCACCAGGACACCCAGTGCGTCAAAGGCCGCGGCCTTCGCCGTCAGGGCCAGGTCGGCCCACTCTGCGTCCGGCGCGTAGGCGACCTGGACGTGATTGGCCCTGTGCCGGGCCATGAACTGGTCGCGGTTCACCCCGTGGAGCACCACGTGCATGATCGGCCATTCCGGATTGGTCAGGCTCCAGCGGCGCTCGGTCTCCTCATCCGGCAGCCGCACGGCATCGGCACGGCCGATGTCCAGGTGCAGCCGCCCGCCGGCGATGTAGAGCCGCGACCACACGATCGGCCCCTGCTTGGCTACTCCCTTGATCGTGCTGCCGCCTGCCGGGAAGAACATCGGGCCCTGCCGCCATCCGACCGCGTCGGCGTAGCCCGCTTCGAAATGCGACGGCGGCACCGAGCCCGAGATCTCGAAGACCCAGACGAAGCGCCCGTCGTATTCCTCGCCCCAGCGCACGTCGTGCAGCGTCGTGGCCGGGTCCAGGCCCATCGCACGCCATACCCGGTTGGTAATCAGCGCGTCGACGGCCACACCCTCGTCGACCTCGTTAAAGTTCGGCAGGGCCAAGCCCTCGAACAGGATCCGGCTCCCGTCGCGGCTGGTTACCGGGGGCCGGTCGACGTTGTTGAGCAGCCCTTCGACCAGGTCGGACGCGGGAGCCAGGTCCTTGAGGCCTTGCTGATACTGAATTCCGACCGCGTCGAGGCCGAAGTCGTCGGAGATTCGCAGCGCGGCCACGTACATCTTGTACTGCCAGGAGAGCTGGGCGGCGGTGAGCTCGGTGGCCTCGTCGGTGCCGAGCTTGAACTTCATCCCCTTTGCCGTCAGCCACTCGCCGATAGCTGCGGCCTCGTCGTCGCTGACCCGCTGCATCTCGGCCCAGAGAGCGCTCTGCGACAAGCGCTCCTTGTAGATGCCGAGCGGGTTGAGCAGTTCGTCGTCGATGATCGCGTTGTACATGCCCATGCAGCCTTCGTCGAAGACGCCGATGATCGCCTTGTCCGTCTGCAGCTGGACGGCGACCGCCTGGCCGAGGTCCGTCTCCGCCGTGGGCGCCAGCGCCGGCAGGGCACGAACGTGGGACGCGTCATGAGCGATGTGGCCGGTCAACAGCCAGTCGCGCAGCCCGTCGCGGAACCACTGATCGGTGCCGTCTACGGTCCAGATCGTGCTGTAATCGCGGCCCATCTTCGTCAGGCCGGCATTGAGCCCGAGCAGCCCGACCAGCCCGGGCCACTTCCCTTCGAAGTTCGCAACGGTCAAGATAGGACCTCGGTGCGTGCGCAGCCCGGCCAGCACGTGATGGCTGTACTGCCACACCGCCTCGGCCACGATCAGCGGCGCGTCCACCGGGATGCCCTTGAATACCTCAAGACCCATGCGCTGGCTGCTGATGAAGCCGTGACCGGTTAGCGGGTCGGCCTCGTTGGCGCGGATGACCGTCCAGCCCAGCTCGGCGCAGGCAGTGATCACGACGCTCTCCAGCTTGAGCTGGGTCGGCCAGCCGGCGATGTTGGCAGATTCGCGCAGGTCGCCGCTGGCGAGAAGGTACGCGGTCTGCGCGGGGGCGCTCGGGCGACGGGAGACGACCGGGACGTCATAGCGGATCACGAAGAATCTCCTTACTCAGAGGGTTAGTCAGTCGGCACCGCGCCGGCGCTCGGCGCCGGTGTTCACTTGATGGCTCCCTGCAGCAGGGCCCGGACGAACTGCCTCTGGAACACGAAGAAGATCAGCAGCGACGGGGCCATGATGATCAACGAGCCGGCGCACAACAGCACGACGTTTGTGCCGTGCTCGCCCTGGAACGTCGCCAGCGCCCCGGCCATGTTGCCGTCAACCGGGTTGTTGATCAGGACGATCACCAGCAGGAACTGGTTCCACGTCCACAAGAAGAACAAGATGGTCAGTGACGACAACGACGGCAGGACAAGCGGCAGCTTGACCCGCAGGAACATGGGCCAGGACGACGCGCCGTCGATCTCAGCGGCTTCGGAGAGTTCGGCCGGCAGCGCCTGAAAGGCCGCGCGCATCCAGAAGACGCCGAACGGCATGAACAACCCGAGCAGCGGAAGGATCAGCGCCCAGCGGCTGTTCAGCAAACCCATGCCCTGCAGCTCGTAGTACAGCGGCGAGACGAGGGCCTCGGCCGGCAGCGTAAGGCCCAGGATGAACAGTCCGTAGACCAGGGACCGGCCCGGCAGGCGGCTGATGGCTAGCCCATATCCGGCGAGCGTCGAGAAGACCACAGCGGCCGGCACGACACCAAGGACGATCAACGTGCTCGACTTCAGCAGGGCCAGGAAATCGGCGGCGTTCCACGCGTCTACGAAGTTGTGCCACTGGGGATGCGTCGGGAACGTCAGTCCCGACGGGAAGGTCCCCTGCTTCTGCAAGGCGGTGGTGATCATGCTCAGCAGCGGCAGGACGGTGAACACGATCAAGACGGCGAGGATTAGGATCCGTGTGGTTCGCGTGGTGGCGGTCTCGGCCATGTTCATCGCTCGCGCCCCAGTCGCTGGATGGGCACGATGATTACGAGCACTAGCGCCACTAGGACGACGGCCAGCGCCGATGCCTGGCCCACCTGCTGCCTGATGAACGTGAGCTGGTAGATCTCCAGGCCCGGGACCATCGTGCTGTAGCCAGGCCCGCCCTGGGTGGCGATATAGACGACGTCGAAGCTGGCCAGGGCCGCGATGATGGTGACCGTGACGCAGACAACCAGCTCGCGGCGCAGCTCGGGCAACGTGATCGCGCGGAATTCGGCCCACCGCCCCGCCCCGTCGAGGCGGGCCGCCTCGAACAGCGACGGGTCGATCTTGGCGATCCCGACCAGGAGCAGCACCGTGCAGAATCCCGTCACGACCCAGGTCCCGATGATCCCAACGGCCGGCAGGGCCGTGCTGAAATCACCTAGCCAGGCGTGCTGGTCCGAGGCGAGCCCGAACGCCCGCAGCGCCTGGTTGACGACGCCGTTCGGCGAGTACATCCAGGTCCACGCGATCGCCGCGCCGGCCAGCGGAATGACCTCAGGGAGGAATAGCAGTGTCCGGATCAGGGTGCCGATGCCCCGTCCCTTGAGCTCGCGCATGATCACCGCGGACACCAGGCCGAGGGTCACCGGGATGACCGTGAAGAACACAATGAGCACGAACGAATTGAGGATCGAGACGTACAGGGCGGATTGGGTGAACACGCTTTGATAGTTGGCGAAGCCGGCCGGGGTGGCGGCCCCGATGCCGTCCCACTTGTAGAACGAATAATTGACCGTCTGCACCAGTGGGTAGAGCACGAAGATCCCGTAGACGGTCAGCGCGGGAAGCACCCACAGCAGGGTTGACCAGCCTGCTCTGCGCCTTGGCCGCTGCGCCGCGGGGCGCCGCGAGGGGCGCCGACGGCGGACCTGGATCTCCGGTTCCGCCGTCGGCATCGCGGTGGACGACACTCGGGTGTTCGAGGACGTCAACACTTCCTCCTGCTAGCGGCTGGCAAGCTGACTGACGTAGTCGGACTGGACGGTCGCGGCGAAGGTCGCCGGGGAAACCTTGCCGCCGATCAGGAGCTCGCTCTCCGGCACCAGCGTCTGGGCCGATATCGCGCTGGTGGCGTTCACCATAAACTCAGTCAGTTCGTTCTTGGCCGTGGCCTGGGCGAAGAAGGCAACGGTGCCGCTGACCGCTGACCCGGCCGGCGTCGTCAGCGGTGCCGCGTCAGACGGGCCGCCCGGGACGTAGCCGCCCAGATCGAGGCTGTCCTGACGGGCGGCCTGATCGGTCTGGATGAAGTTCAGAAACTCCGCGGCTTGCGCGGGATGCGCCGCCTTGATCGGGATGACCTGGAGGTCGGAGGCGGACATGGCGTCAGTGACCCCGCCCGCGCTAGCCGGCGGGAAGCCGAAGAACCCGAACTTGCCAGGGCCGGCCTTGTCGATCGCTGGTGCGTCCCAGTTTCCGCTGACATAGAACAGGCCGGTGCCCGAGTCGAACTCCGATACCGCGTCCGCCTCCTGGATGCTGTTGACGTCCGACTCGAAATAGCCGTCCTTCGCCCAGGTCTGCAGCGTCGTCGCGGCCTTGACGAACGACGGGATGTCGATGCTCGCGCCGGGCTTGTCGTAGTTCCAGTTCTGTACCTGCGTCACGCTGTCCTGGTAGTCGACCTCGAGGTTCTGGAGGGCGAAGGCCAGTGTCTGCGCTGGTCCGCTGATGATCATGGGCTGGATGCCTGCGGCCTTGGCCTTGGCCATGTCAGCCTCCAGCGCAGCAAGCGTGGTCGGCACGCCCGCTCCGATCCGGCTGAGCAGTGCCTTGTTGTAGTAGACCCCGGTGAGGCCGAAGCCGGGCCCGACCCCGTACAGCGATCCGGTACCGCGCTGCGTTCCCGCGGCGTTCGAGCGGGTTGACTCGAACTGCGCCTGCGGCCAACTGTTCCATCCGTAAGTGGCCGCGTACGGGTCCAGGTTGGTCAACTGCTTGTCCGCGATGGTGTTACCGAACGCGCCGAGTCGGATGATATCGGGGACGTTGCTGCCGGCGAGGATACGAGGCACGTTGGTCTGGAGGGTGTTGAAGTCCTGGCCGATGACGTTGACGGTGATGTTCGGGTACTTAGCTTCGAACAGCGACGCGAATTTTTGGAACAACGGGACGTCGATCGATGCTTCTTCGACGGTGATCGTCACCTTGGCGTTACCGACGGCGGTGCTGGCTGGCTGCGAGGAGTTCGGGCTGCTGCTAGACGAGCTACCCGGGGCGCAAGCGGTGAGGAGGATCGCACACGCGACCGACAGGCTCGCGGCTGCAGTGAACGTGATGCGCCGACGTGAGCGAGTTGATGTGACAAGCATGACTGTGTCCTTCGGCTTCGTTGGGTCGGACTAGCAAACGGTCTGCACGAGTTGGGCAGAGGTACGCGAACAACAGGCGCTACGTGCCGGTCGGGTGCGAGCCTTCGGCGTAGAGTTCAGCTAGTTGGCTGAGAAATCGTTTCATGAATCGATTTCCCATTACTGTAGAGACGGGGCCGAAGGGCGTCAACCCTCCGGAACGACAGTGCGAAGGGTGCCAGACCGGGACAGCAGCTGGCCGACTGCGCCGGCTGACGGGCGGCAAGAAAGGCGGGAACGGACCGAGGAAGATAACTGGCAGCACTTCAGATCCGGGTGCAAGCCAACCAGGACCACCCGCAGGCAGCACGGCCTCAGGCCGATTCGGGCCCGCGGAATGATATATCGGATAGCTGCAGCCGCAGGGGCAGTGCGCCAGCCCGGCGGCCGAAGGTGAGGGAATGGGTGCCGACGACCATCCGCGATGTCGCCGCCGCGGCCGGGGTCTCCCCGGCGACCGTCTCGCGCGTCCTGAACCTGAAAGAGGATGTCGCCGATGACCTGCGGCGCCGCGTACTGACCGCGGTGTCCGAGCTGGGTTACCGCCGCAACGGTCCAGCCCGCAGCCTGCGCACGCGCGCGGCTATGGTGCTCGGCCTGATCATCTCCGATATCACCAACCCGTTCTTCACCGCTGTCGTGCGCGGAGTCGAGGATGTCGCGCAGCTCGCCGGGTACTCGGTCGTGCTGGCGAATGCCGACGAGGACGTGGCCAAGGAGTCGCGCTACCTGGAGGTCGCCGCGGCGGAACAGATGGCCGGCGTGCTGCTGACCCCCGCCTCCTCGCAGCTGACCAACATCGATGTGCTGCTTGAGCGCAACATCCCGGTCGTGACCATCGACCGCCTCCTGGCGAAGTCACAAGTCGACAACGTCACCGTCAACAACCGGCAGGCTGCCTTGGCGGCGGCCGAGCACCTGATAAGCGAGGGTTGCAAGCGAGTCGGGTTCGTCGCGGGCCCGGTCGCGATCACCACCGGCGCGAGGCGGTTGGCCGGATACCGCGCGGCACTGCGAGCGGCCGGCCGACCCGACGACGCGGCGCTCGTCGCCCACGCTGACTTCCGGACCGAGGGCGGTTACACCGCTACCCGCCAGCTGCTCCATTCGCGCAAGCCCCCAGACGGGCTGCTCATCTCCAACAACCTGATGACCGTCGGCGGCATGCAGGCCATCGCCGAGGCAGGGCTCAGCGTCCCCGATGACATCGCGGTGGTGGGCTTCGACGACGCCAACTGGGCCACGGCACTGCGCCCGCCCCTCACCGTCGTGAGGCAGCCTACCTACGATATCGGCCGAATCGCGGCCGAGCTTCTGCTCCGCCGCATCGCCGGCGAGAGCTTCCCGCTCAAGCGGGTGGTGCTGCCCGCCGAGCTCGTCGTGCGCGGCAGCTCACGGCGCTCTTCGGCCGGGGCCGACCATGCCCACGGCTAAGCGTCGGACGTTCGCCGGTGACAGCAGGCGAGCGGTCGCCCTCCCCCTGGGCGGCATTGGCACCGGCAATATCGCGCTCGGCGGCACCGGGGTGCTCAAGCAATGGCAGCTGCATAACCAGGGCAATCACCTGGGCTTCGCGCCGCAGTCGTTCTTCGCGCTCCGGCTCGCCTGCACCGAGCCGCCTCTGTCGTTCCGGCGCGTCCTGCGCGGGCCTGCGATCGCACCGCACCGCGAGCCGGCCCCGCTGGTCAACGACGACCTCGATGCGGCCGGCCCTTACGCGCGGCCCGTCAGCTGGCCGCGGGTGCGGGACACCACATTCGACGGCGAATATCCTTTCGCCCGCATCGACTACGCCGACGACTGGCCGGCCGAGGTACAACTGGAGGCTTACACGCCGTTCGTACCGCTCGACGCCGAGGCCTCGGGCCTGCCGCTGGCCAGTTTCACCTTCCGGATCACCAACCGGTTCAGCCACCATCTGCATGGCTGGCTGCTCGGCACGCTGCAGAATCTCGTCGGCTGGGATGGGGTGACGCCTATCCGGGACAACCGCTGCTCCGTGCTGGGCGGGAACGTCAACCGGCTGATGCCATCCCGCCACGGCACCGGGCTGATCCTGACCAATGAAAACCTGGATCCAGGCCATCCCGGTTACGGCCGATGGCATTGTGGACTCCAGCCGCGGCCAAGCCGCTCCCCCAGTTCGACGACGCCGACGCCGCCCTGGCATTCGCCGATTCCCTGAAGCTCGTCAGCGTGACCGTGCTGGACAACTGGACCGCCGAAGCGTCGGCCCGCGCACTGGCCGCGCTGAGGCCGGTCATGCGCGGCCCGAATGGTCCGAGCCCGGCCGGCCACACCTGGGCCGCGGCCCTGGCGGTTCCGTTCGGCCTGCACCCAGGCGCCTCCGTGGAGTTGCAGTTCGTCTACGCCTGGCATTTCCCCAACCGCTTGGCCGACTTCGACCGGTTCGGCGATGCTGAGCCGACACCGTCCGGGCCGGCCTGGATTGGCAATCACTACGCCACCGTGTTCGCCGGAGCGCAAGAGGTTGTCGAGTACTTCGCCGGGCGGCAGGCCGACCTGCTCGAGCGCACCCGACGCTGGCATGATGCGGTCTACGACAGTAGCCTGCCCGCCGTCATCACAGATGTCATCGGCGCCCAGCCAGCACTAATCCGCAGCCCGACCACGTTCCGCACGGCTGACGGCCGCTTCTACGGATTTGAAGGCGTCCTGGGCGAGTCAACGTTCAACTGGAACGGCAACATCGGCGGCTCTTGCCCGCTGAACTGCACGCACGTGTGGAACTACGAACAAGCGGTGGCGCAGTTGTTTCCGTCGCTGGAAAGGTCGATGCGCGAGACCGACTGGGACGTTATGCAGGCCCCCGAGGGCTACCTGCCACACCGGGTGCTGCTTCCGGCCAACGGACGGCAGCTGCACGGGGTGACCGTGGGCGGCCCGGACCGGCCGGCCATCGACGGCATGCTCGGCACTGTTCTGAAGACCTACCGCGAGGTTCGGCGCGGGGCGGGCGCCGACTGGCTCGGCCGGTACCTGCCGCACGCCCGGCGGCTGATGGATTTCGTGACCGGCACCTGGGACGCATCCGGGTCGGGGGTGCTCACCGGCGACCAGCCGGTGACGCATGACATAAGCCTGCACGGCCCGAACATTTTCGTCGGTGGCCTGTGGCTGGCTGCGCTCCGGGCGATGCATGAGATGACCGCGCGCTGCGGTGCCGTGGCCGAGGCGGCCGAATTCGACCGCCGGTTCCGCATAGCCAGCGCCAACTACGACGAACTGCTATGGAACGGCGAGTACTACAGCCAGAGGTCCGGCGGTCAGGCTTTCGATTTCGGCGACGGATGCCTGGCCGACCAGTTGCTGGGCCAGTGGTGGGCACACCAGCTGGACTTGGGCCACATCCTGCGCGCCGATCATGTGCGTACCGCTCTGGCCTCGATTGTCGCCTTCAATTACCGCGATGGTTTCCGCGCCTTCGACCATGGTTACCGGGTGTTCGCCGACGCCGACGACGCGGGCCTGCTGATCTGCACCTGGCCGCACGGCGGCCGCCCGAGCGTGCCGATTCGCTATGCCGATGAGGTCTGGACTGGGGTGGAGTATCAAGTCGCCGCGCATTGCCTGTTCGAGGGGATGACTGACGATGGCCTGCGGATCCTGACCGGGCTAAGGACCCGCCACGACGGCAGCAGGCGTAATCCATACAACGAGATCGAGTGCGGCGACCACTACTCGCGGGCAATGGCTGGATTCTCTGTCCTGGATGCCTGGACCGGAGCCTGGTACGACGCTTGGGCTGGGCACCTGCGGATCGGCCTAGGCGCGAAGCGCTACCCGCTGATCGCAGGGCCTGGCTGGGGCGAGGTGACAGTCTCCGACCGGGCGGTGTCGTTCAGGTGCCTAGGCGGGCAGGTGCCTCTGACCCAGGTCTCGGTCTCGGCCGGCGTGATCGGGGCCGTACAGGTCGGCGGGAGGTCGTCGGCGGTCCAGACGACGCCCGACGGTCAACTGGCGAAACTCACTAATCCGGTATCGATACCCGAGGGAAGCGCCCTGACCGTGACGTTCGAGAGCGGCTAGCTACTTTGCCAGGCGCGCACGCATGCTTGGTCTTCTCAGAGTTCACGAGCGTAGAGTCCCGCTATGACTGCCTATGTCATCGTCGAAACCGACATCACCGACCCAGAGCGTTATGAGCAGTACAAGGCCGCATCTCCGGCCGCGATCTCGGCAGGCGGAGGCCGATTTCTCGTCCGCGGCGGTGAACTCGTCGTCCTTGAGGGCGACTGGGAGCCGACCCGCCTGGTGGTGCTTGAGTTTGAAGACCTTGCGGCCGCAAAGCGCTGGTATGAGTCGGAGGTCTACCAGGAGGCGAAAAAGCTCCGTGAGGGCGCGGCGCGCTTGAGCATGGTCGCCGTGCAAGGCGTCGTCTAGGGAAGAAGACCCACGGTGTCGAGGGTGGTCTTAGGTTCAGTATTCGTGAGCGATACCCGCAGGCTCGTGTACGTCTCTGGCGCGCCGGGATCGGGCAAGACCAGCCTCGCTGTTCCGCTGGCGGCCGAACTCGGCTACGCACTCCTGGCCAAGGACAGGATCAAGGAGACACTGCACGACGCCCTCGGCGCGCCCGAGCCAGACCTAGCGTGGTCACGTAGGCTTGGCGGCGCCGCGATGGAACTGCTGTGGGCGCTGGCAGCCGACGCCCCGGCCGTGGTGATCGAGGCGAACTTCCGGCCCTACAGCCAGTACGAACGCGCCAGGCTGTCCGGCCTTGCCGCGCGGCCAGTGGAGGTCCACTGCGCCTGCCCGCCCGAACTTGCCCTCCAGCGCTACAACGCGCGCGTCACCCATCCGGTGCACGTCGTCACCACGCTTCAACTGGAGGCAATGGCCGAGTTCGATCGCCCGGTCGGAATCGGCGCCCTCGTCACCGTGGACACCAGCGTCACGGTCGACGTGAATGCCGTCGTCTCAGCAGTCCGCAACTGCTGCGAGCGCATAATCCGGGCTTGAGCGACATGCTGACTTATGCACAGACGTGCATATCACGGACGGGGACTGCCAATTTAGCCCTGCAGTTCCTAGCGTGAACGCGCCTAGCGCTGATCACGCGATCAGCCAGCACCACTGGCGCCTCGTGCCGTTCAGGGCCCAGGACGCGAGCGCCGCTGTTCGCGGCTTGCCAGCAGGTATTTCCCGCCTTCTACGCTGAGGAAGGCGGTGACGACGGCAATCAGGATGGGTGCGGTCTGCAGCGCCCCTACGCGGGTAAGGAACGCAGCCATCAGAACCATCGAGAACGGCGCGGCCGCGATCGATCCCAGCACGGCGGTGAGCAGGCAGCTGAACGCCAGTCCCAGCGGAGCGCCCGGGATGGCCTGGTGGACGACGACTCCGGCGGTTCCGCCGATAAACAGCATCGGGAAGATCGGCCCGCCCACGAATCCGGTGCCCTGGCAGACCGCGTACATGAGCATTTTGGCGATCAGGATCGCGATGCACAGGCCCAGGCCCAGAGTCCTCGCACCGTTCAGCACGGAAGCGAGCTGGCCGCCGCCGGAGAACATGGTCAGCGGGAGTGCCACGCCGACGATGCCGAACATCGTGCCGCCCAGCGTTGATTTCGCGATGGCCGGGATCTTCAGCCAGCCGAACAGCCGCGACGCCAGCATCACGAGGCCAGCCGCCAGAGCCGCGACCAGGCCCCCGAACAGGCCAAGGGGGATGCCGGCGAGCAGTTGCCAGTCCTCGAACGTGTACCGCGGCACCTGGTAGGCGCCCAGGAACACGGCGCCGGCGATAGCGAAGTAGATCCCGAAGGAGACGCTCCCTGCCACGATGTCCGCGGCCAGGGTCTTGCTGAACCGGTGCCCGCCCGGCCGGGCAACCTCCAGGATCAGCATCACCGCGATCACCGGGCTGGAAAACAACCCACCGAAGATGCCCGCGATGCCGGCCAGCGTGTTTACCTGGGAATCCTCTGTGCCCAGCCCTCGCCGCCGGGCCACCCAGCTGCCGACGCCGGCGCCCATGGAGGCCAGCACCTTCTCCGGGCCGACGCTCGCGCCACCGATCAGTGACACCGCCGAGACGGCCATAGTCCCCGGCACGAGCCTTGGGTCGAAGTGCTCGGCTTGCAGGTCATCGAACAAGCCGGGAACCTCCTCGGGCAGGCGGGTCAGCCGCCGCAGCAGGCCAACCGCGACGCCGGCCGCCGCGGTAACCGCCACCCACCACCAGTGCCCGCCGAACCAGCCAGGACGGAAATCGGCGCCCCACCTGCCCCCGAACTTGATTGCCCCCAGGTAAACCAGCCCGGCGAAGGCACCGAACACCCCGAGGGCGGCCGCATAACCCACCAGCACCCAGAACTCCCGCTTCCGAGTGACCGGGGGAGCCGCGGCCGGCCCGAGCATGGCGCCCACGAACGTGACGCTAGCAGAACTGAACCTGCGACTTTTCCTGCGCATCCCGCCATCCACCGCAGCTGTCCGCAGCCGTACCCATGGAACCCGCTATCGCCCTAAAGCCGCCGGAGACTTCCCGCACCGCGGCAATCGTGGCGCGCAACGGCGGCAACGCGGTCTTGATGTCTGCCGAAGATTACGAGTCACTGCAGGAGACGCTCTACCTGTTCTCTACGCGCGCCAACGCTGTCCACATCCTGCGCGGGCTGGCCGAGGCGCGTGACGGCACCGCCCAGCCGGCCGAAGTGGAGGCGCTGGCCGCCCGGTTCGACGTGCAGGCAGACGGGTGAAGCTGTCGATAACCTCTGGTGCCCTCGAAGACCTCGAGACCTGGTCGATGACCAACCCCAAAGTGCTCTCCAAGATCATCAGGCTGATCACAGAGACGACTCGCACGCCGCGAACCGGTACCGGCAAGCCGGAACGCCCTAAGCATCTGGGCGGCGAGGTCTGGTCACGCCGGATAACCGTAAAGGACCCCGTGTCATAACCACGAGCCAGAGCCGGGTGCGGCAATGGCCCCCCGGCGTGGCATAACCCAGTAGCGATTGGCCGTCAGCCCACCTCCGCCGACTGCGCGAGACGAAAGATTTCCCATGTCACCGTGCCGCTCGGCACAGGGAACGACCACATCGCCGCCGGCTTCCCCGTCAGCCTGCGCGACACCATCCCCGGCCTGGACAACCGGCTCTGTCAGCACGGCGGCAGGGCCTGCACGCATCAGGTCACCGGGGCCGGGCCGCGTGCCGCCGGGCACCATCAGGGCGATCACTTCCGCTCCCTCAGAGCGCGCCGAGCAGCGCGATGAGTTCGCTGACCTGGTAGGCGGTGGGGAAGTCGGGCGCCGCGTAGCGAAGGGTGCGGCCGTCCGCGAGTTCCATCCCGGGGACCAGCAGCGCGTGCTCGGTCATGCGGGTCCTGAGCACCTCGACCTCCAGCACGACCGGGCCGTCGAAACGCAGCGGCTTGACCGAACCGCGCTCGGCCAGCGCCTTCGGGACCTCCTGCTCGATCCTGTCGCAGGCCTCGTCGGGATGCAGCATCGCGGCCGCGCGGGCGCCCAGGGCGTGCTTGACCACCACGGACCTCATCCCGGGTGCCACGTCGGCGGCCTCCGCGGCAACGCTGTCGTCGCCGGCGACGAGTACAGGCGGGACGCCGAAGTGCGCGGCCAGCGCGGTGTTGAGGCCGAGTTCGCCCAGCGAGCGTCCATTGCAGCGGACATCGGCGATGACCCCGCCGGAGATGGTGTGGGCCATCACCGACCGCGGCATGCCAGCCTTGCCGTGGTAGCCGATGAACACCACGGCGTCGATGTCCTTATCCAGGCCAGACATCATTCCCCAGGGCTTGGGCGTGCCGCGGAGCAGTTCAGCGCGGCGGTCCAGTCGCTCGGGCAGCAGGTTCTTGAAGGCCGCGTGCGCCTCGGTTACCAGCACCCGGGCGTCAGCATCATAGGTGTAGGCGCCGCGGACCACGGCGCTGGCCTCGGCGGTAAGCAGGACGCGGTTGCGCTCGTATTCGGGATGTCCTGGCCTGATGTCGTCGGTGTCGACGACGCCGGCGATTCCCTCCATGTCGACCGAGACAAGAATCCGCATGTCAAAGCCGCCTTCCTCGACGTGCCGGCTCAGAGCGGCCGGTACATGATGTGTGCTGGCGGAACAGTACCGCCAGGCCCTTGGCCACCCACGCGGTTTTCCGGCCAGCTGACATGCGGCAATATCAGCCACATGACCGAACTCACCGA
>Ga0335075_10001042_pt1 | contig 46818 bp, 39 predicted proteins | sample Lox_Sample_24_FD_206723 | JGI IMG/M metagenome (GOLD analysis project Ga0335075, IMG submission 206723) | Soil microbial communities from Loxahatchee National Wildlife Refuge, Florida, United States - Lox_Sample_2.4 | ecosystem: Environmental > Terrestrial > Soil > Wetlands | place: USA... | reverse complement strand
ACGCCTACGGCTGGTGGAAGGTCTCCCAGATCACCTACATCGTCTCCCTGGTCGCCTTCGGCCTGGGCTCGGTGTCCGTCCTCGGCGGCCTGTTCGGCTTCGCTAGCCTTCGCCGTGACCGCAAGCCGGCCGTTGCCCAGGTCGGCCCAGCCATCGAGCAGATCAGCGACACCGGTCACGATGCCGACGCCACGGCCTAACTAGCCCGGTTGCTACACGGCACGCCAGCGCCCTCCCGGTCCCGGACCGGGAGGGCGCTTCCGCCGTCCTGAGCGCTCGCCGGAGCGGCACCGGCGAGCAGCAAACGCGGTGGGCAGGTGTGTACCTGCCCACCGCGAACCCTTTTTCGCTAAGGGCAGGCTCTGTACTTGATCAGCCGCGTAAAAGACCTTGCACCTTAAATCTCTGTAACATCCGAGAATGCTTACGCCTGGGTCGATGGTCACCTGTCGGTAAAAATAAACCAGCTACTGACAATGCATTAGAGGGCTTTCGAGCCTGACCGGGATACGGTTATCACCTGTGCCTTGAGTGGGGCAGGGTTCCCGCGTATCAGGTTTATCGGCATCAGCAGGTCGCGCCACTTGCAAGAGATAGGAATGTCTCTCCTCCTCTTCATCCGGCCGTAGCAGGATCCGGAGCAGGTTTCTCGGCCCGACCACCCCGAGCAGCCTCTCGCTCTCGTCAACCACGGGCAGGCAGGCGAGTTGATGCCGCTCCATCAGTCGGGCCGCCTCGGCCACTGGCGTGTCGGGCCGCACCATTACGGGATGCGTTCTCATCAGCTCCCCGGTGGTCTCGGCCGTGGCGATCAGGCGCTGTCGCTGAGAGCTTCGGCGCGGCAGCCGGCTGCTAGCGGGATCTTGCTGCAGTCCTTCCTTCCTGAGCAGGTCCATCTCGGTGATGAGGCCGAGGACCTTGCCCTCCGCGCTGACCACGGGCACGGCGTTAACCCCGAGCTTGACCAGGACGTCGGCCAGGGACTTCAGCGAAGTGGTGGACAGGACCGTTACCGGCTTGGTCGTCATGACTTCCCGCACCTGGCGATGCTCCATGGCTTGCTCCTTCCAGGCCTGGTTTCCCGTCGCGGGCATTGCTCCGTCGTGTAGCCAGCACGCCCGGGACTCAACCACAGCCAACCTTGGTCGTCCCTTCCGAGCAGAGCGTGCGCGATGGTTCCGCAGTAGGGCCGCGTCCCGTGCTGGACGGGCCGTTCGTCCACGGAGTCGCTACCTTCGCCTGCGTTGCCCGGGCGGTCCTGTGTGCATCATGACGGGAGAAGCCGATGATGCGGAGGGGATGCATGCTCGATAGGCCTGTGCTTCGTGGCTGGATCCACGCCGTGACCACGCCACTCGCGCTGGCCTCGACGATCGTCCTGGCCTGCCGGGCTGCTACGGCCCTGGCGGTGGCAGCCACGGTGGTGTTCGCCATCTGCCTCGGTCGAGTTGTTCGGCGTGAGCGCCGTTTACCACCTGGGTAACTGGTCCGCTCGGGTGCGCGCGGTCCTGCGCCGCGTCGATCACGCTGACTTCTTGTTCCTCATCGCCGGGACCTACACGCCGTTCGCGGTGCTGGTGCTGCGCGGCGGCGAGCGAATCGTCATTCTGAGCGTGGTCTGGGTGGCAGCGGTAGTCGGGGCACTGTCCCTTGTCATCTGGGCTGGCCTACCGCGGAGGGTCCGTGTCGCGGTCTACGTTGCCTTGGGCTGGGTGGCCGTTCCCGTCCTGCCAGAGCTATTGCGCGGTGCGGGCCCGGCGACCCTTCTTCTAGCCGTTGGCGGGGTCTTGTACACACTCGGCGGGCTCGTCTACGGGCTGAGGCGACCGGACCCGTGGCCTAGGGCCTTCGGGTTCCACGAGGTATTCCACTCCCTGACCGTCGCCGCGTTGACCTGCCAGTTCATCGCCGTCTGGCTCGTCGTTCGGGGCACGTGATGACGACGGCTGTGCCACGGCTGGTCCTGCGATGGGGTACGAAGGGCCCGCGCAGGACCAGTGACCAATGGCCTCCGCGGTAGGCGGAGGCCATTAAGAGCCCCGGGCTGCCTCTCAGTCGATCGGGAAGCTGGCCAGGACATCGAAGCTGACTGGTCGCGGGGGCGGGTATCTCATCCGGTCACGGACAGCGACCACCCCCTCGATGTAGCGCACTCGCCGGATGATCGTGTGGGCTGTCTCGCTAGCCTCCGCCGCCCCGGTCAGCGTGACGACGCCGTCTCGCACCCACACGTCGATCGAGTCGGCGGAAGACGCGGCTAGGGCGACGTCGGCGGCGACCTCACGACGGATGTCCTCGTCCCCGCGGCCGAAAACGGACAGGACGTCCGCCCGGCTGATAATGCCGGCCAGGTGGCCATCGGTGTCTACGACTGGCAGGCGCTTGACCCGGTGCAGGTGCATGAGCCTGGCCGCATGCTGGACTGTGTCATCAGGCGAAACGGTGACTGGCGGACCAGTCATCAGGTCTCCCGCGGTGAGGGCGCGTGCCTTCCTCAGCTCCTGGTGGTGCAGGATGCCGCCGATCATTCCAGGCGTGCGGTCTTCGCCGCTCGCGAGCGCAAGCTTCACCAGCAGGTCGGCTTCCGAGACCACCCCGAGGACCTGGCCGGCGGGATCCAGGACCGGGACGGCGCTGACCTTGTGCTGCTCCAGGGTTGCGACTATCGCGGCGAAGGGCGTGTACTCCTCCACCGAGATGACGCTGGTGGTCATCACGTCCTTGACGGCTGTGTTCACCAGTCCTCATCTCCTGCCTGCGTATCCTCGTCCTCTTCCCGCGTGAGGACGACCTTGAGCGCGCCGGTGCTCGCCGCGTTGGCGAACGTGTCGTACGCCTGCATGAACCCGTTCAGGGCGAAGCGGTGGGTGATGAACCGGCTGGCGCCCAGCTGGCCGGTGGTGAGAAGGCGCATCAGGGTCGGCGTGCTGGCCGCGTCCACCAGGCCGGTGGTGATGGTTATGTCCCTCGTCCACTGCTCTTCCAGGTGCAGCGCGGCTGGCTGGCCGTGCACCCCGATGTTGGCGATCCGGCCACCGGGTCGGATCAGCTTCACTGCCAGCTCGAAGGTCAAGGGCGAGCCGACCGCCTCGATTGAGACGTCGGCGCCGAGGCGTCCGGTCACGTCCTTGATGACGGCGACGGGGTCTTCGCGGCTGTCGTTGACGGTGATGTCGGCGCCGAAGTCCCGAGCGGCCTTGAGCCGCGCGTCGGACAGGTCGATGGCGATGATGTGGCTGGGGCTGAATAGCCGCGCGCAGGTGATGGCGGACAGGCCGATGGGGCCGGCCCCGACGACGGCTACCACGTCGCCCGGCCGGACGCCGCCTGCGAGGACGCCGACCTCGTAGCCGGTGGGCAGGATGTCGGCCAGCATGAGGATCTCCTCATCGGGCACGCCAGCGGGGATGCGGTAGGTGGACGTGTCGGCGTAGGGCACCCGGACGTAATCAGCCTGGGTGCCGTTAATCGTGTGGCCGAGGACCCAGCCGCCACCTTCGGTGCACTGTCCGTAGCGTCCCTCGCGGCAGAACCGGCAGGTTCCGCAGGCGCTGATGCATGACACGAGCACTCGGTCGCCGGGTGAGAGCCGGTGGACGTTTTCGCCGACCTCGTCGACGGTCCCGACGGCCTCATGGCCGAGGATCCGGCCGGGACGCACCTCGGGCACGTCGCCGGCCAGGATGTGCAGGTCGGTGCCGCAGATCGTGGTCGTGTCGACCCGGATGATGGCGTCGGCCTCGTCGGTGATCTCCGGGTCGGGAACTTCTTCCCAGGCCTTGTGCCCGGGACCGTGGTAAACGAGCGCTTGCATGGCTTGCCTCCGCTGCCGGTCTGCTCTTTCACCTCCAGCCTGTCGCGGGAACGGCTGGGGGGCACGGGCCGAAAGTCCATAGTTCGCGGGCGGAAGGCCTGCTGCCAGGCGCGCCGGGTGGCAGTAGGTTCGTGACTGCCAGCCATGCCGCAACTGGAAGGAGCACCCTAAATGCCTGACCGCGTGATCGAGGAGCTTGACGAGGAGGCGTGCCTGCAGCTGATATCCCTCGGAGGGGTCGGCCGCATCGCCTACGCAGGCCGGTTCGGGCTAGTCGTGCTGCCGGTGAACTACACGCTGCGTGACGGAGCGATCGTGTTCCGGACTGCGGAGCACGGGCCGCTGGATGAGGACCTGCGCACTGGGATCGAGGGCGCTGAGTACAAGGTGGCGTTCGAGATCGACGACATTGACCTGGCCAGGCGGCAGGGCTGGAGCGTGCTGATCCAGGGACCGGCCCATCACCTGACCGGGGACGAGCGGGACGCAGCCGTCCACTCGGGCATTCAGCCCCTGGCGCCAGGAGACCGGGAGCTGTTCGTGCGGATCGTCCCAGCCAGGGTCACTGGACGCCGCATCAGCCCCGCCTGATGCCGGCCGGCTGACGGCGGCCGCCAGGCTCGTGATGTGAGCTCGGCGGCCGCCGTTCTCAGTGCTGCCCGGTCTCATGACACAGATCGCGGGCGGCCGGCCCCTGTTCGCGTCGGGACCTTGGTCCCTGTCAGTCCTGCCCCCGGGTCACTAACCTGGGATCATGACGATCAAGGTGTTCCTGCTCGATGACCACGAGGTGGTTCGGCGCGGGGTGAAGGACCTGCTGGAGGCTGAGGGCGACATCGAGGTCATCGGTGAGGCAGGGACCGCGTCGTCCGCGCTGGCCCGCATCCCGGCACTCAAGCCCGATGTGGCTGTTCTTGACGTGCGGCTGCCGGATGGTGATGGGGTGAGCGTGTGCCGGGAGATCCGCTCGCGGCTGCCAGAGGTCGCCTGCCTGATGCTGACCTCCTTTGGTGATGATGAGGCCCTGTTCGATGCGATCATGGCCGGTGCGGCCGGGTACGTGCTTAAGCAGATCCGGGGCACTGACCTGGTGGGTGCCGTCCGCACGGTCGCGACCGGGCAGTCGATGCTCGACCCGCAGGCAGCGAGTCAGCTAATGGCCAGGCTCCGCGACCAGGCGGTCAAGAAGGACCCGCTGGCGGCCCTGACCGATCAGGAGAGGAAGATCCTGGAGCTCATCGGCGAGGGCCTGACCAACCGGCAGATCGGCGAGCGCCTGTTCCTGGCGGAGAAAACGGTGAAGAACTACGTCTCGGCGCTGTTCGACAAGCTGGGCATGCAGCGCCGCACGCAGGCCGCCGCCTACGCCGCGAGGATCTTCGGGGACCAGTAAGGGGACCTTCGGCCCTCCCGCCCCCGCTCACCGGGTCGCAGTGTGTCCCCATGGAAACAGTTCTCGCCCGGCTCTCCAGGGAGCAGTGCCTGCGGCTGATGGCCATCGCGCCGGTCGGCCGGATCATCTACACGCGCCAGGCGATGCCTGCGGTCGAACTGGTGAACTTCGCCCTCGACGCGGGGGACATCGTTATTCGCACCGCTTCGACTGGCAAGCTCGCCGCCGCCATCTACGGTGCGGTCGTCGCGTTCGAGGCCGACCATTATGACCCGTCCACGCACGAGGGCTGGTCAGTGACCGCCGTCGGGCAGGCCGGTGAGGTCACCGACCCGGCGCGCGCCGAGAGGCTGAGGATCGCCGGGCCGCACCCGTGGGTGCCCGGCGATCAGCCATACCTCATGACGATCACCCCGGGGATAGTGAACGGGCGATACCTCAGTGCAGCGGGTAGCGGCCCTGCGGGCCCGGGCGGGGAGTTTCCTCTTCGGGTTCTATGACGAGGGGGACCCGCCATACGAGCTCCGTGCCGCCAGACGCGCCGGGAGAGACGGTCAGGTCGCCGTTCAGTGAACGTGCCCGCTCAGCCACGTTGGCCAGCCCGCTGCGGCGGTTGCCGGGAGGGATTCCGCGGCCGTTGTCCGACACGGTGACGGTCAGGTAGCCCTCGTCCGCGTCAACGGTCACGTCGGCCTTGGTGGCGTGCGCGTGCCGGGCCACGTTGGACAGGGCCTCGCGCAGCACGGCCAGCGCATGCTCGGTCAGCGAAGGGGCCAGCCGCGCGTCGAGCCCGCCGCCCAGCCGCAGCGCCGGGGCGAACCCGAGCACCTGGGTCATCTCGTCGGTCAGCGCGAGGATGTCGGCCCGCAACGTCGGCCCCTTGGCTGCGCCGCGGGCCTGGAGGGCGAAGATCGACGCCCGGATAACCTTGATCGTGTCGTCCATCGCGTCGACCGCGTTCCTTACCCGGTCCTTGACTTCGGGCCGGGTCACGAGCGGCATCGTGCCCTCCAGTGACATGCCGGTGGCGTACAGCCGCTGGATGACCTGGTCGTGCAGGTCGCGGGCGATGCGATCGCGGTCCTCGAAGACCGACAGGCGCTCGGCCTCGGCCCGCCGTGTGGCCAGTTCCAGCGCCACCCCGGCCTGAGCGGCGAACGACGCGACCAGCGCGGTGGCGCCAGGCGCGAACGGAGGGCCGCCGGCCCGGCGGCCGACGACGAGGATACCCCGGACGTTGCCCGCCGGGCCGACCGGGAACATCACGACATGGCCTATGTGGGCCATCGCGGCCCGGACGGCCTGGGTTGTTCCCTGCTCGCTGGCCACGTCGAGGACTGTTAGCGGCTCGCCCGTGGCGAGCACCGTCTTGCCGAGCGACTCGGCCACGGGGATTACCAGGCCACGGACGCGGTCGGCGCCGTCCCCCTCGGCGTTGGTGACCGTCAGCCGCTGTCCCTCGTCGTCGGGGACCTCGAGCGTGACGATGTCGGCCCCGGACAGTACTAGGGCCTGGCGGGTGAGGGTGGTGAGGACGGCGGCCACTGCCTGGCCCGACAGGAGGTCGGTGGTGACTTCGGCGCTGGCCTGGACCCAGCGCTGCTGCCGGCGGGCCTCCTCATAAAGCCGGGCGTTCTCGATCGCGATGCCCGCCGCGGAGCCGAGGGCCACCAGGATAGTCTCGTCGTCCTCGGTGAACTCCCCGCCGGTTCGCTTCTCGCTCAGGTAGAGGTTGCCAAACACATGGTCCCGGGCCCGGACCGGGACTCCGAGGAACGTGCGCATGACCGGGTGGCCGTCGGGGAATCCGGACGACTCGGCATGGCTGGAAATCTCGGCCAGGCGCAGCGGGTGCGGGTTCCTGACCAGGAGGCCGAGCAGGCCGCGCCCTTCCGGCCAGTGATGGATCTTGCCGATCTCCTCCTCGCTGATCCCGACCGGGATGAACTGGGCCAGCTCCCTGTCCTCGCCAATGACCCCCAGCGCCCCGTACTTCGCGTCGACCAGGCTGACGGCCGCCTCGACGATGCGGCGGAGCATCGCCTCAAGCTCCAGCCCGGAGCCGATCGCGACGACCGCCTCCAGCAGGTCCCGCATCCGGTCCCTGGTGTCCAGGACCGCCTGCAGCCGGGCCTGAAGCTCGGCCAGCAGCTCATCCAGCCGCAGCTGGGGCAGCATGCCACCGGGTTCGGTCATTTCCACGCGATCATCGTAGAGCGTGAGGGCCATAAGTCCCACCGCCCGGTGACAGTCCGCCCTAACCAGGCCGCACCGGAAGGGACATGGTTAGACCGTCAGCTCACGGCTGGCACGCGGGCGGTGGCCACTGCGGCGCCTGCCCTTCCGGCCGTCAGCGTCCCGCCGCGCGCGAAGGCAAGGAGATAATGCGATGTCCGGAATCGTCGTCGGGCTCGACGGCTCAGGCCACTCCGACCGAGCCCTGAGCTGGGCCGCCCAGGAGGCGGCGCTCCGCCACGTCGCACTGACCGTGCTGAGCGTTCATCCGCCCGTGATCACTTACCTGGGCAGCGCTATGGACAACACCATGGATGGTCCGGTTACTGAAGGTGTCCGAGCTGCTGCGCGGCAGCGGGCCGACCGGGTCCTGAACTGCCTTGAGGCTCCGCCATCCCAGGTCACAGTCCGGTCGGTCAGTGGCTCACCCGCCGAGGAACTGCTGAGCGCATCCAAGGACGCCGACATGCTGGTCGTCGGCTCCCGCGGCGCGGGAGGCTTCGCCCGGCTGGTCATGGGATCGGTGAGTGACCAGGTCGCCCGGCACGCGCAGTGCGCTGTCGTCGTGATACCGGCCGGGAAGGCATGACCATGCGCTTGAGCACCGAGCAGGAGCTCACGGCTATTCTCGGCCGCCTGCCTGACGATCCCCGGGTGGTGGTGAGCGGGAACTTCGCCACGCCATGGCGGGCAATCAGCGTTCTTGACAGCGCTGTGGACAAGTACCGCCTGTTCACGCTTAATGCTCAGCCCGGTTTCGCTGACCGGGACGGCGTTACCCTGGAGTCCCCGTTCGTCGGGCCTGGAATGCGGGGCAAGCCCGGGCTTCGGTACTTCCCGTGCCGCCTGTCCCTGGTGCCCGCCCTGCTAGCCGGGCCGCTGCCACCCGACGTCGTCGTCGTGCACACCTCAGCGCCGGTGAACGGGACCGTGTCCCTCGGGGTCGAGGTCAATGTGCTGCCGGCCGCCATCGAGGCAGCCCGCGCTCGCGGTGGCATCGTCATCGCCCAGGTCAACCCGCACATGCCCTACACCTATGGTGACGCCGTCCTAGACATCGATCAGGTCGACTACGCGATCGAGGCCGACGAGCCACTGCCCTCACCACCAAGGCGCCCGGCGACGGACACGTCCCTGTCCATCGCCGGGCGGGTCGCCGCCCTCGTCCCCGCGGCCGCGACCTTGCAGCTGGGCATCGGAGCCGTTCCGGACGCCGTCCTCGCCGCGCTCACCACGCGGCGCGGGCTGGCAATCTGGTCGGAGATGTTCAGCGACGGGGTCCTGGCCCTGGAAAAGGCCGGAGCGCTGGACCCGGATACCCCCGTCACCGCCTCGTTCGCGTTCGGCAGCGCCGAGCTGTACGACTGGATCGACCGCAACCCGCGGGTCCGGATGCTGCGCACGGAGCAGACTAACGACCCCGCGCTGATCGCGCGAAGGCCGCGCATGGTATCGGTGAACGGGGCGCTTCAGGTCGACCTGTTCGCCCAGGCCAACGCCAGCCGGGTGCACGGCAGGATCTACTCCGGCTTCGGCGGGCAGACCGACTTCGTCGTCGGCGCCCTGCACTCACCCGGAGGCCGGGCGATCATCGCGCTGCCGTCATGGCATCCCAAGGCCGACGTGTCCACCGTGGTCCCGCGACTGGCCGGGCCGGTCACGTCCTTCCAGCACAGCTTCTTCGTCAGCGACCTGGGAACCGCTGTCTTGTGGGGCCACGACGCTTCGTCGCAGGCCGAGCAGATCATCAGCCAGGTAGCCCATCCAGAGGCACGCGACGGGCTCCGCTCCGCCGGACATGAGCTGGGCCTGCTGTAGGGCGAAGGGTGGCTAAAGTCCCGGGCCCTCGGGCGCCCGGCCCCTAAGGCTTCCCGTCGCTACGTCGCACCCTAAGAGGGAGGTGAGTGACATGAGATCCTGGATAGCCCGGACGTTCCGGGGCCGCCGGCTGGACCGCAACCCGCTACGACGGCGTAGCGACCGCGCCGAGACAGCCATCGGCATTGCGCTGATGGTCGCCTTCGCGATCGGCGCGCCGTTCACCGTGCGCGGCACCGCGATCGCGGCATACTCATCCGCCCAGCACGCTCGGGCCAGCGCGATCGCCACCGGGCAGGAGGTCACTGCGGTCACGCTCCAGGCGGCGCCGTCGAAGGGCGAGGCCCAGTCGTGGACTAGCGCCACCTGGACCGCGCCGAACGGGCAACGACGGACAGGGCGGGTGCAGGTCGACGAGGGCACGCTCAAGGGCAGCGCCGAGAGGATCTGGGTCACCTGGTCCGGTGACCAGGCGCCGCCTCCGTTGCCGGCCCAGGAGGTCTCGCATCTGGCCGTCGCGGCAGCCATTGGCGCCGGCCTGGGACTGGCTGTCTTCCTCTTCATCGCGGCAAGGGCGACACGGCGGGTGCTCAACCGCCGGCGGATGGCCGCCTGGGATGCCGAGTGGACGGCCGTCGAGCCCCGGTGGAACCGCCAGCGCTGGTGAGCCGCAGACGATCTCTCTGCGGGCCGGATGCCCGGCCAAAGGTCCCGGCCATGAGAGGCAGACGGCCCTGCCGGTGACCAGTTGTGACCAGCAGGCTGAATCGTGACGACAGATACGCACGAGAAGATCGAGGTGGCTGAGATGACAGCTCATGAAGTGCGTGCGACCGGGCACCAGCCTCAGGACGCGTGGCCCTGGCCAGCGCCGCCTGATCCGGGTGACCTGAGCCGGCGGGTCATCCGACGGCGCACGGAGCTGAAGCTGAGCGTCGCCCAGGTAGCCGAGCGCGCGCGCCTGAGCCAGCGCTACCTGGAGTACCTGGAGCGGTTCCCGGCCCGGCCTGGCTCTGTAGCCCTCCGGCAGCTGGCGGCCGCCCTGCAGACCACCCCGGCCGTGCTCCTCGGCGCAGGTGCGGATGTGCCACCCGGCCATGGCGTGACAGTGACCAGGCCACTGCAGCGCCTCCCGCTAGCACAGTGCCGTCGGCTCATCGCCCCCGGCGGGATCGGCCGCCTCGCGCTGGTCACGGCGTCCGGCCCCCTCATCCTCCCGGTTAATTACGCTTATGTCGCCGCCACCATCGTCATCCGCACCGGGGCCGGATCCCCGATCGCTGCCCATTGCAGCGATCCCGTCGCGTTCGAGGTCGACCACATCGACGACGCCCTGGCCCAGGGCTGGAGCGTCCTAGTGCGCGGACGTGCCCATCCGGTTCTGCAGCCGGGGGAGCACCGGCGGCTGCTGGCCAGCACGGCCCTGCGGCCCTGGCCCCGGGGCGAGCACGAGCTGTTCGTTCGCATCGTGCCCGACTACATCACCGGCCGGCGCATCACGGCGCAGTAACGCCGCGGGCTGGCCGCCCGCGCTGTGAAGACCAAAGTCCCTCAGGACTAGGCCCTCTGCCGCTACCGGAGCGCGAGTGCCCGCAGTGAACTGACGGAAGGCAACAGGCGAAAAGAGGCGAGTTGAGATGAACGCCACGGTGAAGGACGTCATGACCAGCCGGGTGGTCGCCGTCAGGGGAGACGTCACCTACAAGGACCTAGCTGACGAGCTACGAGAGAACCACGTCAGCGCGCTGCCGGTACTGGATGGCGAGGGCAGGGTCATCGGGGTCGTGTCCGAGTCCGACCTGCTGGCCAAGCAGGCACGGGCCGGGCAGGTCACCGGCGTCATCAACGGGATCCTGCACCGCAGGGAGCAGAACAAGGCCTCTGCGGTGACCGCGGCCGCGCTGATGAACAGCCCCGCGATCACGATCGGCGCCGATGACAGCGTGGCGCACGCGGCCCGGCTGATGTACACCAGGCGGGTCAAGCGACTGCCGGTCGTCGGGGCCGACGGGCGCCTCGTCGGGATCGTGTCCCGTGCCGACGCGCTCAGCGTCTACAGCCGGGCGGACGAGGAGATCAGGCGGGAGATCACCGGGGAAGTGATCCTGGGAGTCATCCTCACCGATCCTGCCCGATTCCTAGTCGAGGTCAAGGACGGCATCGTGACCATCGCGGGCACACCGGAGACCGCCGACGTCGGCCACGACATCATCCGCTCGGTCCGGCACGTCGAGGGCGTCGTCGCAGTGCGCGACCGGCTGTCCTACCCGCCGGCCGAGCGGCCATCCAGCCCCGGCCCGCTGTTGTGAGGGCGGACCAATGCTGGCACCACCGACCGAGCCCGTCTACGCGCTGCTGGCCGACGGGTCGACCGTGCTCATCCGGCCCGCCGGGCCAGCAGACCTGACAGCAGTCAAGGCGATGCACGAGGCGATGTCACCGGACAACGCCTACCTGCGGTTCTTCAGCGCAAGCCGGCTGGCCGCCACCCAGGAGGCCAGCCGGGTCTGCCGCGAGCGCCAGCCTGGGCAGGCCACGCTGCTGGCCCTGTCCGGGGAGGAAGTCGTCGGCTGCGCCAGCTACGAGCGGGAGGGTGAGGGCAGCGCCGAGGTGGCGTTCGCGGTAGCCGATCGCCTGCACCACACGGGCATCGCGACGCTGCTGCTAGAGCACCTAGTCTCCCGGGCACGAGACGACGGCATCACCAGGTTCACCGCGGTGGTGCTGGCGGAGAACACCGCGATGCTGCGGGTATTCGCGGGCGCCGGGCTTCCGGTCCGGCGCCGGTTCATCGACGGAGTGATTGAAGTGACGGTCCCGCTTCCGCGAGGCAACGCGGACACCGCGCTGGACGCGTACCTGGCCGCGGTGGCCAGGCGCGAGGGCTCGGCCGACGCCGCGAGCCTGCAGCACCTGTTCGCACCCCAGTCCGTCGCGGTCATCGGCGCCGGCCGCCGGGCCGGCACCGTCGGCCGGGCGGTCCTCGACAACATCCGCACCGGCGGCTACCAGGGGCGTCTGTACGCGGTCAACCCGCACGCGAGGTACCTGGGCGGTGTCCGCTGCCTGCCGGCGGTGGCCGATCTCCCCGAGGCACCGGAGCTGGCCGTCATCGCGGTCCCTCCGGCCGCCGTCCTCGGCATCGCCGAGGCCTGCGGTGCACGCGGCGTGAAGGCGCTGGTCGTGATCACCACCGGGCTCGACGTCGGCCCGTCGGCTGACCTGCTCGCGGCCTGCCGACGGCACGGCATGCGGCTAGTCGGCCCCGGCTCCTTCGGCATCGCGGTTCCGGGCACGGGACTGGACGCCACCTTCGCCGCCGCCGGCCCGCGGCCGGGGAGCGCCGGGCTGGTCATGGAATCGGGAGGCCTGGGCCTGGCGATGGCCGCCCAGTTGTCACGGCTGGGCATCGGCATCTCCTCATTCGCCTCCGTCGGCAGCAAGCTCGACGTCTCAGGCAACGACCTGCTGCTGTGGTGGGAGCATGACGGGATCACCCGGCTGGCCATCTTGTACATCGAGTCGTTCGGCAACCCGCGCAAGTTCGCGCGTACCGCGCGCCGGGTCGCCGCGACGATGCCCGTGCTCACCGTAGACGCCGGGGATCCGGCGGCGGCAGAAGGGCACCGGCCGGCCACCACGCTGCAGGCAAGCCGGCAGGCACTGTTCAAGCAGGCAGGAATCATCACCACCCGAGGGCTAGGCGAGCTGACCGAGACTGCTGCCCTGCTCGCTACCCAGGCGTTGCCCCGCGGCCGCAGCGTCGCGATCGTCTCCAACGTCGGAGCCGCGGCAGCCCTGGCCGCCAGCGCGTGCGCCGATCATGGCCTGACGGTCCACCAGTCGCGTGGCTCCATCCGCCGTCGGCTCCGCGCGCTCGTGCCACCGGGCGGCTCGGTCACCGGGCCGGTCGACGTGACCGCAGCGGTGAGCTCGGCGGCATTCCGGCACTGCCTGGAGCTGCTGGCCGGGGATGAGGGCGTAGACGCCGTGATCGCGATCGTGCTTCCCACGGCCGCGACCGGCGACCTGACCGCGGCGATCCAGCAGGCAGACGTGCCGGTACCGATGGCCGCCGTAGTGCTAGACCAGGCTGAGTCGCTGCGGCTCCTTTGCCGCGGCGACAGACGGATACCAGCCTACGACGGCCCGGAAGCCCCAGCCCGGGCACTGGCCCAGGCCGCCGCCTACGCGGAGTGGCAGGCCGAGCCCAAGGGCGACATCCCCGCACTTCCCGGCGTCACGGCCGACCCCGCGCGCGACCTCGTGCACCGCTTCCTCACCCAGGCGCCCGGCGGCGGCTGGCTCGCGCCGGACGATGTCACGGCCCTGCTTGCCTGCTACGGGCTGGCGCCCGTGCCGGCAACGGCCGTGCGGAGCCAGGATGAGGCAGTCACCGAGGCCGCCTCAATCGCTGGCCCCGTGGTACTAAAGGCCGACGTCGAGGGGCTCGCTCCCGGGGCCGGCGGCAGCGCCGTCCGGCTGGGCCTGAGTGGTGAGGCCGACGTGCGGGCGGCTTACGAGTGGCTCACCGCGCATTACGGCGACCGCCTTCGGGGGATCTGGCTTCAGCCGATGATCACCGGCGGGACCGAGGTCGCCGCGGGGGCCACTGATGACCACGTGTTCGGCCCGCTGATCATCCTCGGCACCGGTCGGGCAGGTGCCGGGCTGCAGGGGGACCGCGTCATGCGACTCGCCCCGCTGACCACCACCGACGTGGACCGGATCATCGGCTCGGCCAGCGACCTGGCGTTGTCCCGCGGGTACCCCCGCGCCGCCGATTTCTCGCCCTCGGCCAGGGAAGCGCTGCGTGGCCTGCTGCTGCGAATATCACGGCTGGCCGAGGACCTGCCAGAGATCACCGAAGTCAGCCTCAGTCCGGTCATCATCCGCCCGGACGGAGCGTTCATCGTGAACGCCCGGATCAAGGCCATGCCATCCCAGCCCCAGGATCCCTACCTGCGGCGCCTTCGCTGACCGGGGAGGTCCCATGACCGAAGTCACGACGCAGGCCCTGGCTACTCATCCGTTCCTGCGCGGCATGCCGCCGGGCCACCTGGCGGCGCTGGCCGAGACAGCCACGGATGCCGTGTTCCCGGCAGGCCATCGCATTCTCGCTGAAGGCGGGTACGCCGCCAGGTTCTGGCTCATCCGGTCCGGCTCGGTCGCGCTGGACATGCTCGTGCCAGGCGAGGGCCCGGTCGTCATCGACACCGTCGGCATGGGGGGGCTGGTCGGCTGGTCCTGGCTGTTCCCGCCCTACCAGTGGGCGTTCGGCGCCGTGTGCGCCAGCCCGGTCGAGGCGTTCGAGCTCGACGCGGCGGCCGTCAGGAGCCGGTGCGCGGCTGATCCCGCGCTCGGCTTTGACCTCACAACGCGGCTGGCCCGGGTCCTGGCCGGCCGGCTGCAGGTCACCAGGACCAGGCTGATCACCAGGCCCCGGGATGCCCCCCGCGGCCAGTGATGAGGGGCAGCTCACCGTAATGGTGCCAAAAGTCCATGACCGATGGCCCTGATCCTGCCCCGGTGCCCGCGCTTGGCTAGTTAGCAGGCAAGCGCAGGAGGACACGATGGTGGCAGCCATGACCACAACGACAGCCGGGGATAACCTGTCGGCCCGCCCGGCCCGCGACCTGGCACCGGAACCATGCGAGGGATTCTGGTACCAGGTCAAGCGCCGGGTCCTCGGCCCGCCCCTGGTCACCGAGCAGCTCAGCAACGAGCGACTGTCGCGGCCACTGGCACTCGGGGTGCTGTCTTGCGACGGGCTGTCCTCAGCGGCCTACGGCACCGAGGAGATCCTGTACGCGCTGCTGCCATTCTTCGGGCTGGCCGCCTTCACGCTCGTGCTCCCGCTGACCCTGCTGGTCCTGTTCGGGGTCTTGCTCGTCGTCTTGTCCTACCGCGAGGTCGTATCGGTCTACACCCGGGCGGGCGGCTCCTACGTGGTCGCTCGGGAGAACTTCGGCCCGAGAGTCGCCCAGGTCGCCGCCGTGGCCCTGCTCATCGACTACGTGGTGACGGTAGCGGTCCAGACTGCCGCGGGCAGCGCCGCCATCGTGTCCGCGTTCCCGGCGCTGTCCCGCCTGCCGGTCATCGGCCCGAAGATCCTGCTGGTGATCTCCGTCGCCGCGATCGGCGTCATGTGCCTGGGCAACCTGCGCGGCATCCGCGAGGCCGGCCGGGTCTTCGCCGCGCCAACGTACCTGTTCGCAGGCTCGGTCACGGTCATGATCGTGACCGGGCTCATCCGCGAGCTGACCATCGGCCTGCCCCGCGCCATCCCTGGCCACGGGACGGTAGGCATCGGATCCCACTCCGGGCTGATCGCCTTCGGCGCCCTTTACATCATGGCGAAGGCCTTCGCCAACGGCGGCTCGTCGCTGACTGGCATCGAGGCCGTCTCCAACGCGGTCAGCGCGCTGCGCCCGCCCGAGGGCCGGCACGCCCGGCAGATCCTTATCACCCAGGGCAGCCTGGTGGCCTTCCTGATCGCCGGCATCTCCTGGCTCGCCCATGAGACGCACGCGACCCCCTACATGGCCGGATTCCCTACCGTCCTCGCGCAGGAAGCCCAGGTGGTCTTCGGCCACACCACGACCGGGCAGGTGATGTTCCTCGCGTTGCAGGCCGCGACGGCCGCGATCTTGTTCACCGGCGGGAACACCAGCTTTACTGGCTTCCCGTACCTGGCCAGCTTCGTCGCCGAGGATTCCTTCCTGCCCCGCTGGCTGACTCGGCGCGGCCACCGGCTCGCGTTCTCCAACGGGATCATCCTCCTGGCGGCCCTGTCCACGACGCTAATGCTGGTAGCCGGGGCAACTGTCGACGCCCTCATCCCGTTCTACGCCATCGGCGTGTTCACCGGGTTCGCCATGGCCGGATTCGGCATGGCCCGCTACCACCGCAGGACCCGCGAGCCGGGATGGCGGCGGAAGCTGGTGATCAACGCGGCGGGCGGCACCTACACGGCGCTCGTCGTCGCGCTGTTCGCCGTGGTCAAGTTCACCGAGGGCGCCTGGCTCATCGTCATCCTCTTCCCTCTCCTGGTATTCACCCTCATCCGCCTCAACCGCGAGTACGCCGCCGAGGCCGCCGCACTGGCCCAGCCCGCCAGCGACGAGCCAGCGGCGCAGCCGCCCAACCACGCCCGCCGGATCGCCCTGATCCTGGTCGATGACTACGACCTGGCCACCATCGAGGCCCTGAAGTACGTCAAGGGCCTGCGGCCCGCCGCGCTGCGCGCGGTCCACTTCGTCCTGGACAGCGCCAAGGCGGACCGGCTACGGGAGCTATGGCTGCAGGCCGGCACCGGAATCCCGCTTGAGCTGGCTGACTGCCCCGACCGGCGACTGGCCCATGCCGCTGCCCGGCTCGTGGCCCAGCTCGCGGCCACGCCCGGCACACATGTCACCGTGGTCCTGCCTCGCCGGAGCTACCCGCCGCTGGCCGGGAGACTGCTGCACGACCACACCGCCGACGGCATCGCCCGCGTGGTCAGCCGCATCCCCGGCGCGGCTGCCACCATCATCCCGTTCGACGTCACCCACCGGGTCAAGGCCCCCCGGACCGGACTGGCCAGGCCGGTCCCTGCGGCGGCCAGGCGAGGCAGCCTGGACGACTACGAATGGCCCGCGCCACCACCCCGCACGGACCCGATCGGGTCGCTGCGCGCGCCCGGGCCCGCCACCATCCAGGGGCGGCTGCGCGCTACCGAGATCCGCTCCCCTCGGCAACCCGGCAGCACCGTGCTGGCCTGTGAGGTGACGGACTCAACCGGGGAGCTCTCCGCGATCTTCCACGGGCGCTCCCGGATCGTCGGCGTCGAGCCCGGCAGCCTGATCCGCCTGCACGGCACCGTGAGCATCGGTGCCGACGGGCACCCGGCAATGATCAACCCGGCCTACGAGCTCTTGAGGTAGCGCCGCCCGCCGTAGGCCCTTGTTTCGCTGATCAGGGCTGGGCAGCAGGGGCGGGTAACTTTATGCTTGCCTGGTACTGACTTGGTTTTGCCCGCTCAGCGATTGTGCTCCTCGCCTGGTAGCCGAGGCCGTGACCCCGGCGGCCTGGCGACCGCACACCCAGCGTGCATGACGATGTGCCGAGGTGCCCGTGCCACCGTTCCAGTCTTCTTCCGCAGCCGGGATAGGTGACCCGGACCAGCCCGGCTACCCGTTCCGCGGGCCGGGCCTGCTTGTGCGAGTCGCCCCGTTTGGTGCCATCGCACTCTTGGCCGAGGCGAGCCTGGCGTTGTCGCCAGGCCCGGCCCCGGCATGGCAAGTCGCGATCAGCCTGGTCCTGCTGGGTGCGGTGGCCGCGGCATTCGCACTGCCCTGGGCACGGTTGCCCGGCTGGCTGCCGGTCCTCGTGCCGCTTGCCTACACCGGGTCGGTGCTGGCGCTGATCCTGGCCGCAGGCTCAGCTTCCGGTGTTGGGATCGTGTTGCTAGTGCCGCTGATCTGGACGGCCCTGTATCACCGGCGCTGGGAATCGGGCTGCATCCTGGCCGCCATCGTCGCCGTGGAAGTGGTCATCTCACTGACGCCAGTAACCGTGGCCGCTGATGTGATCGCCCGCCGGGTCATCTTCTGGGCGGCACTCGGCACGGTGCTAGCCGTTGCGACGCACGAGTTGCGGGAGCGCGGCAGCCGTGCCCGGAGTGAGGCAGCCGGCCTGCACGCCCAGCTCACCGACCTGACCTTGCTGCGCGACCGTGATCGCATCGCCGCCGATTTGCAGGACAAGGTCATCCAGCAGGTCTTCTCCGTCGGGCTGAGCCTGCAGAGCACCGCCATGCTCGCCAGCCAGCCCCGGGTCCGCGAGGGCATCCTGGCCTCGGCCGACGCACTGGACCAGGTGCTCCGGCTGACGCGCGACGCGGTCTTCGGCCTTGAGCAGCGACTGCAAGGACGGGGGCTGCGCGCGGAGATCGGGGCCTTGTTCGAGCAGGTATCCCCGGCTCCTGAGATCAGCTTTACCGGCCCCGTGGACGGGGCGCTGGACCCTGCTCTTGCGTCGCAACTGGTCGAGGCGCTACAGGAGGCGCTGCAACTGATGACCCCGCACGCCGCGCCCAGTCGCTTTACCGCCGTCAGCACCGACACCTGCTATACCGCCGAGATCGAGGCCACCTGGCCGGACGCGGAGATCGCCCCGCTTCCCGCGTGGATCGAGCAGATCGCTAGCAGCACTCCTGGCCCAGGGATCAGTGTCACCGTCGAGCAGGCGGCCGGTGGCACGCGACTCACGTGGTCCGTTCCCCTCCTCCAGCAGCCAGGGTGAGAACGCCTGCGCCAGGAGACTCAGGCTTTTGCCCCGGCATATGCAAGCGCCTTGTAGTCATCGTTGATGACTACAAGGCGCTTGCCGTCAGAGTCTGCTTCAGTAGGGCCACTTCCAGTCGCGGATCTCGGGGTCGTCCTCGCCGTGCTCGCGGGTGTAGGCGCGGGCCTGGATGCGCTTGGTGTCCATGAGCTGGCGCAGTGAGCCGGCCGAGTCTGACAGGCCGGGTACCCGGTCGATGACGTCCATGACGAGGTGGAAGCGGTCCAGGTCGTTCAGCATCACCATGTCGAAGGGCGTAGTCGTGGTGCCCTCCTCCTTGTAGCCGCGAACGTGGAAGTTGCCGTGCCCGTGGCGCCGGTAGGTCAGCCGGTGGATGAGCCACGGGTAGCCGTGGTAGGCGAAGATGACCGGCCGGTCGGTGGTGAACAGCGCGTCGAACTCGGGGTCTGACATGCCGTGCGGGTGCTCGGACTCTGGCTGCAGCCGCATCAGGTCGACGACGTTCACCACGCGGACCCGCAACCGTGGCAGGTGCTCCCGGAGCAGTGCCGCCGCCGCCAGGACCTCCAGCGTCGGGGTGTCGCCGCAGCAGGCCAGCACGACATCCGGTGCCCCGGTGCTGTCGCCCTCGGATGAGGCCCAGTCCCAGATGCCGGCGCCGCGGGCGGCGTGGATGACGGCCTGGTCCATGGACAGCCACTGGGGCTGGGGCTGCTTGCCCGCCACGATGACGTTCACGTAGTTGCGGGAGCGGAGGCAGTGGTCGGCGACCGACAGCAGGGTGTTGGCGTCTGGCGGGAGGTAGACGCGGATGACCGAGGCCTTCTTGTTCACCACGTGGTCGATGAACCCGGGGTCCTGGTGGGAGAACCCGTTGTGGTCCTGCCGCCAGACCAGCGAGGACAGCAGGTAGTTCAGCGATGCGACCGGGCGGCGCCAGGCGACGCCGTCGGACACCTTGAGCCACTTGGCGTGCTGGTTGAACATCGAGTCGATGATGTGGATGAACGCCTCGTAGCAGTTGAGCAGGCCGTGCCGTCCGGTCAGCAGGTAGCCCTCCAGCCAGCCCTGGCACAGGTGCTCCGACAGTACCTCCATGACCCGGCCGTCGGGGGTGAGCTGGTTGTCGCCGGGGATGATCTGGCCGTCGAAGGCCCGTCCGGTGACCTCGAAGACCGGCGTGAGCCGGTTGGACGCGGTCTCGTCCGGGCCGAAGACCCGGAACGTGGACGGGTTGTCGCTGATGACGTCCCGGGTCCACTCGCCCAGCACCTTCGTGTTCTCCGCCTCGGTCGCCCCGGGGTGGTCGACCTTCACCGCGTAATCACGGAAGTCGCGCAGCCTCAGGTCGCGCAGCAGCAGCCCGCCGTTGGCGTGGGGGCTGGCGCTCATCCGCTGGTCACCGGAGGGCGCCAGCTGGGCTACCTCGTTGACCAGCAGGCCGGCCGAGTCGAACAGCTCCTCCGGCCGGTACGAGCGCATCCACGTCTCCAGCTCCGCGAGGTGCGCCGGGTTGGAGCGCACCTCGGCGATCGGCACCTGGTGGGCCCGCCACGTGCCCTCCACCGGGACGCCGTCCACGACGGCGGGACCGGTCCAGCCCTTGGGGGTGCGCAGCACGATGGCCGGCCAGCGGGGCCGCTGCGCCGGGCCTTCCTCGCGTGCCGTCCGCTGGATCTCGGTGATGGCCTCGATGCAGTCATCGAGGGTCGCGGCCAGTTCCTGGTGCACCGCGCGGGGGTCGTCGCCCTCGACCAGGTGCACGTCGTACCCGTATCCGGTCAGCAGGCTGGTGAGCTCGTCGGAGGGGATCCGGGCCAGGACCGTGGGGTTGGCGATCTTGTACCCGTTCAGGTGCAGGATCGGCAGCACCGCGCCGTCGGTGGCCGGGTTGAGGAACTTGTTGGAGTGCCAGCTGGCGGCCAGCGGCCCGGTCTCGGCCTCGCCGTCGCCGATCACGCAGGCGACGATGAGTTCTGGGTTGTCGAACGCGGCCCCGTAGGCGTGGGCCAGCGAGTAGCCCAGCTCACCGCCCTCGTGGATCGACCCGGGGGTCTCCGCGGTCACGTGTGAGCCGACCCCGCCGGGGAACGAGAACTGGCGGAACAGCCGCCGCAGGCCGTCAATGTCCTGGGTGACCGAGGGGTACAGCTCGCTGTAGGTGCCCTCCAGGTAGGCGTTGGCCACCATGCCGGGGCCGCCGTGCCCGGGACCAGCCACGTAGATGACGTTCAGGTCCCAGTTCCTGATCACCCGGTTCAGGTGCACGTAGATGAGATTGAGGCCCGGGGTCGTGCCCCAGTGCCCGAGCAGCCGGGGCTTGATGTGCTCCAGCCGAAGCTGGTCGCGCAGCAGCGGGTTGTCCAGCAGGTAGATCTGCCCGACGGACAGGTAGTTGGCGGCACGCCACCAGCGGTCAAGGTCGTCGATTTCGCTGTCGCTCAAGGCATTCATGTCACCTAATCCTCCTGTCAGGGGCGGGTGCGGAATAGGGACGTAAGTCCCGGCCGGAGGATCTTTCTGCCCTGCCGCCAGCCAGCGCTGCTGGCGAGACTGGCCTTATGCGCGATCTGACCCCGCTGCCCGACCTGGCCCGCGACGCCGGCCTCACCGGCCCGGTGCGAGCCCGCCGCCCGCAGTACGTTGACCTGCTGCCGCCGTGCAATGCCGGCTGCCCGGCCGGGGAGAACATCCAGGCGTGGCTCGCGGCGGCCCGAGACAAGGACTACGAGAAGGCGTGGCGGCTGCTGACCGACGACAACCCGTTCCCTGCCATCTGCGGCCGGGTCTGCTACCACCCGTGCGAGAGCGTCTGCAACCGCGCCGAGCTCGACTCGCCGGTCGCCATCCACGCCGTCGAGCGGTTCCTGGGCGACATGGCGGCGAAATGGCAGCACCAGCCGCTGGCCGAGCCGACAGGGAAGCGCGTCCTGATCATCGGGGCCGGCCCGAGCGGCCTGAGCGCGGCTTATCACCTGGCCCGGCGCGGCCACGCGGTCGAGGTCCGCGACGCCGGGACCGAGCCGGGCGGGATGATGCGGTACGGGATTCCCGCCTACCGCCTGCCCCGCGACGTGCTCGCGGCCGAGATCGCCCGCATCCAGGCACTCGGGGTCACGATCACCTGCGGGCACCCGGTGATCGACCTGGACGCCGAGCGGCGCGGGTTCGACGCCACCTTCGTCGCCGTGGGTGCGCACCTGTCCAAGCACGTGGACATCCCTGCACGGGAAGCAGGACGGATCATCGACGCGGTCCCGTTCCTGCGCGAGGTGGCGGCGGGCGGGCACCCCGTCCTGGGCCGCCGGGTGGCGGTCTACGGCGGCGGGAACACCGCGATGGACGCCGCCCGGACGGCCAGGCGGCTCGGCGCGGGCGACGCGCTGATCGTCTACCGGCGCACCCGCGACCGCATGCCCGCCCACGAAGACGAGGCCTCCGCCGCCGAGGCCGAAGGCGTCACGATCAACTGGCTGCGCACCATCCACGCGTTCGACGGCCCGGAACTCCGCGTCGAGGTGATGGAGCTCGACGCCAGTGGGTCTCCCCGCCCGACTGGCCGGCTGGAGACCCTGGCCGCCGACACGCTGATCCTGGCCCTCGGCCAGGACGCCGACACCCAGTTCCTCCGCGCGGTCCCTGGAGTCGAGTTCAAGCCCGACGGCACGGTGATGGTCGGCCCGGACATGATGACCGGATGCGCGGGCCTGTTCGCCGGGGGCGACATGGTCCCGGCCGAGCGGACCGTGACCGTCGCCATCGGCCACGGCAAGAAGGCCGCCCGCGCCATCGACGCCTACCTGCGCGGCGAGCCCGCGACCGGCGGCCAGGGCAAGCACCCGCTGGCCTCCTTCCCGCTGCTGCACCCCTGGTACTTCGCCGATGCCACCCCGTCCTGGCAGCCAGAACGAGCCGTGCCCGATCGCCTAGCCGACTTCGCTGAGGTCACCGGCGGACTGCCCGATCCCGTTTACGAGGCGTCCCGGTGCCTGTCGTGCGGCAACTGCTTCGAGTGCGACGGCTGCGTGGGTGCCTGCCCCGAGGACGCGGTCATCAAGCTCGGCCGGGGCAACCGCTACGAGTTCGACTACTCCCGTTGCACCGGCTGCGGCGCCTGCTTCGAGCAGTGCCCAGTCCACGCGATCGACATGACCCCGGAGGCACCATCATGCGAGTGACGATCGACGGGAACGAGGCGGCCGCGTCCGCCGCCTACCGGCTGAACGAGGTCTGCTGCATCTACCCGATCACCCCGTCATCCCCGATGGCCGAGCTAGCCGACGAGTGGTCGGCGCAGCGCAGGCCCAACATCTTCGGCAGCGTGCCGACCGTGGTGGAAATGCAAAGCGAGGGGGGCGCGGCCGGCGCACTGCACGGGGCCCTGCAAAGCGGGGCACTGACCACGACGTTCACCGCGTCGCAGGGCCTGCTGCTGATGATCCCGAACATGTTCAAGATCGCCGGCGAGCTAACCCCGACGGTGTTCCACGTCGCGGCCCGCTCAGTTGCCGCGCAGGGACTGTCGATCTTCGGCGACCACTCCGACGTGATGGCGGTACGGCAGACCGGCTTCGCGATGCTCTGTTCTGCATCTGTGCAAGAAGCGCACGACCTGGCGGTCGTGGCCCAGCTGGCCTCCCTGAGGACCCGGGTGCCGTTCGTCCACTTCTTCGACGGCTTCCGCACTTCCCACGAGCTGAACACCTGTGACCTACTGTCCGACGAGGACCTGGCCGCGCTCACCGACCCGACGCTGGTCCGGGCGCACCGCCGCCGGGCGCTGTCGCCTGAGCACCCGGTGATCCGGGGGACCGCGCAGAATCCCGACACCTACTTCCAGGGACGAGAGACCGTCAACCCGTACTACGCCCGCGTGCCACAAGCCGTCCAGGACGCGATGGACACGCTGCGGGGCCGGGTCGGCCGCTCGTATGAGCTGGTGTCCTACCACGGGGACCCGCAGGCCGAGCGGGTCATCATCGTCATGGGATCAGCCGCCGAGACGGCCGCGGCCACCGCCGATTACCTGGTGTCCGGTGGCGAGCGCGTCGGCGTCATCCAGGTCCGGCTGTTCCGGCCGTTCCCGGTCGCCGAGCTGCTCGCGGCGCTCCCGCCCACGGCGCTGCGGGTCGCGGTGCTGGACCGGTGCAAGGAGCCGGGGTCCCTCGGCGAGCCGCTGTTCCTGGACGTTATGGCGGCCCTGAAGGAAGCAAGCCGCCATGCCACCGTGATCGGTGGCCGGTACGGGCTGTCGTCCAAGGAGCTCACCCCGGGCATGGTGGCCGCCGTCTTCTCCGAGCTGGCCGAGGACCACCCGCGGCCCCGCTTCACGATCGGCATCAACGACGATGTCTCCGGCACTAGCCTGGCCTGGGATGAGCTGGACATCGAGGATCCCCGGACCAACCGGGCGGTGTTCTTCGGGATCGGCTCGGACGGGACTGTCGGGGCGAACAAGAACAGCATCAAGATCCTCGGCCAGGCGGGACTGCACGCCCAGGGGTACTTCGTCTACGACTCCAAGAAGTCCGGCTCGCAGACCGTCTCGCACCTGCGCTTCGGCCCGGACCCGATCAGCGCGCCCTACCTGATCAGCCAGGCGGGCTTCGTCGGCGTCCACGAGGCGCGGCTGATCAGCCGAGACGAGGTCCTCGACCGGGCCGCCGTTGGCGCGACTATCCTGCTCAACACCCCGGTCCCCGCCGATCAGGCCTGGAAGGAACTGCCGGCCCGTGCCCAGCAGCAGATACGGGCCAAGGACCTCACCCTGTACGCCATCGACGCGGGCGCGATCGCCCGCGACGCCGGGCTGGGCGGCCGCGTCAACACGGTCCTTCAGACGTGCTTCTTCGCGATCTCCGGCGTCCTGCCCAGAGAGCAGGCCATCGACGCGATCAAGGGGGCGATCGAGAAGACTTACGGCCGCCGCGGGCCGGAGGTCATCCAGCGCAACTTCGACGCGGTCGACCAGGCTATCCAGGGGCTGACGCTCGTCCCGGTCGCGCCGGCCGGCGGCGGCACCGACGAGCCGTCCTATCAAGGCGCGCCCGACCTGATCCGGGCCATGCTCACCGGGCACGGAGACGACCTGCCGGTCAGCGCGCTGCCCGCCGACGGGACCTACCCCACCGGCACGGCCAGGTACGAGAAGCGGAACATCTCCGACCAGGTCGCCGTGTGGGATCCCGGCGCGTGCATCCAGTGCGGGAACTGCGCCTTCGTCTGCCCGCACGCGGTGATCCGCTCCAAGTTCTACCCCGGCGACACCCAGGCCCCTGACGGCTTCCCTTCGGCGCCGCTGGACTCGCGCGGGCTGCCCGACTCGCGCTTCACTCTGCAGGTCTACGCCGAGGACTGCACCGGCTGCGGCCTGTGCGTCGAGGCCTGCCCGGTCCCGCTGCGCGGCAGCCCGCCCGGGCCGAAGGCCATCAACCTGGGTCCGTACGAAAAGGACAAGACCCGAGAGAACGTGGCGTTCTTCGAGACGATCCCGGTGCCCGAGCGGTCCAGGGTGGACTTCGCGACTGTGCGCGGCACCCAGTTCCTCCAGCCGCTGTTCGAGTTCCCCGGCGCCTGCGCTGGCTGTGGCGAGACGCCGTACCTGCGGCTGCTATCGCAGCTGTTCGGCGACCGCCTGATGATCGCCAACGCGACCGGCTGCTCGTCAATCTACGGCGGCAGCCTGCCGACCACCCCCTGGACAGCCAACGCCGACGGCCGCGGCCCGGCCTGGGCCAACTCCCTGTTCGAGGACAACGCCGAGTTCGGCCTCGGCTTCAGGCTCGCCGCCGACCAGCACGCGGGACTCGCCCGCAGCCGCCTCGCGCAGCTGCGGGACGAGGTGGGAACAGGCCTGGCCGACACGATCCTGGCCGCCATCCAGCGCACGGAGTCGGACTACGCCGCCCAGCATGAGCGGGTCAGCGCCCTGCGCGACCGCCTGCGCACGCTCGACGGCCGCTCCTCGAATAACCCCGCGGTTGAGGACCTCCTCAGCGTCCTGGACCACCTCGTGCGGCGCAGCGTGTGGATCGTCGGTGGTGACGGCTGGGCCTACGACATCGGGTCCGGCGGCCTCGACCACGTGCTCGCCAGTGGCAAGGACGTGAACGTCCTGGTCATGGACACGGAGGTGTACTCCAACACCGGCGGCCAGGCCTCCAAGGCCACACCGCTCGGAGCCGTCGCCAAGTTCGCGGCCGCCGGCAAGCGCGTGCCGAAGAAGGACCTGGCCCTCCAGGCGATCGCCTACGGCAACGTGTACGTCGCCCGGGTGGCGATGGGCGCCGACCCGCGCCAGACCCTCCTGGCGCTGCGGGAAGCGGAATCCTACGAGGGACCCTCCCTGGTCATCGCCTACAGCCACTGCATCGCGCACGGCATCGAGTCCGGCGGGCAGTCGCTGCGCAACGGCATGGACCAGCAGTACCGGGCCGTGGCCAGCGGCTACTGGCCCCTGGTCCGCTACGACCCGGTCCGCCACGAGTTCATGCTCGACTCGCCGAGGCCACGGCTGCCGCTGCCGGAGTACATGGGCAACGAGCTGCGGTTCCGGGTCCTGGCCCGGACCGACCCCGAGGCCGCCACGCGGCTAGCCGAACTGGCCGCGGCCGAGGTCGACCAGCGATGGAGAACCTACGAGGAGATGGCCGCCCGCGGCCCTGAGCGCTTCCCGGAACTGAGCGGCTGACAGGCGATGCGGCAGGATGCCCGCGCGGATCCGGGCGGGCTGACGAAATCAATTTGCGGGGCCAGGCGCTTGTTCGCATTATCGAGTCCATGACCCTTCGGCCGCCGAGCGCTGACTACCAGCTTCCCCGCCTTGTCCGCAAGTGCCATCTGGCGCTTGAGCAGCAAGGCACGGCGCTCAGCGCCGCCTTGCAGGAGTTCGCCCTGATTTCACCGGCGGATGGGTGCCCATGGGAGGCCGATGTCGTCACTGCGAGCCGCGCCGACGAACATGTACGCGCGGCCCAGCAGCGTCTGCTGGAATGGTGCCAGCATCAGGCGCGGTTGATCTATGTAAACGGGCACGACCACCTGACCTCGATGGGCCGGCTCCTCGGGGGCGATGGGGCGATGTCGCTGTACGCGCACGTAACCCTCTCGCGCAGCGTGTGCGAGGCTGCCGTCCGGCACGCGTGGCTGCTCGATCCCTCCATCAGCTACGGGGAGCGCATCACCCGCAGCGCGGCCATGCTGTCCTACAACATCGGGAACCGGCTCAAGGGCGCCAGGCAGGGGTTGGGGCGTGGCGCTGACTCACGTATCGCGCAGCCGATCATTGCCAAGTGCGCGGCTGAATTCGATGACATTCATGAGCTTATCCAGCATGCCGGGTTGGACGTTGTTTATGACCGTAATGGCCACGATGTCGCCAGCGTAAAGCTTCCTGGAACCGGTGTGAAGGTTCCAGTGAAGTTCGAGACCGGGCCGCTCATGGAGGAGCTCCTGCCGGAGTCCCCAGGGTGGTACCTGCAGAGCTCAGGAATCTCGCACAGTGCCACCTGGCTGCTGGACGGTGCGGTCCTGGAAGGCAGGGGCGGGCCCGAGCTGTCATTCACTCCTGACCTCATGGAGGTTGCGGCCGCAACGCAGACCGCGATCTCGGCATCGGGACTCATCATCGAGCGGCACGCCGCCTACTACGGCTTCGATCCAGAACCGCATGTCCGGAAGAGTCGCCACCGTCGCGGGATGCTCGACGCGCTGACGCGCGAGCACCGAGTCAAGCAGGCCACGGATCCCTTGCCGCTGATGCAGGCCATGCCCTAGCTGCGTACCTGCGTGTCGGGTAGGTCAAGGAGACGTGGCGCGTACCGCCCGCAGCCTTGGCGTCATGTCCACCTGCTCGCTCGGCCGCGTCCCGGGCATGGGCGGCGTGTCGAACGACTCCACCTCAATGACGACTTCCTGACCCGCGGCCCGAACGAGGAAGTCTGGCCGCTTGGGAGTGCCAAGGTCAGCCTCGTAGGCCAGGACGTCGAAGTGGTGGTCCTTGAGGTAGCGCCTGAACAGCGCCTCGCCGGGGTCGGTGGTCATGGTGACCATGCTGCCACGGCCTGCAAGCCAATTTGTTCGACCAGTCAACCCCGCAGTCCGATTATTCGCGAGTACTGTCTACCTGGCGCCCGGCCGGCGACCGCAGTCGCCCGATCGACTGGGTGCGCGGTTCGGGAAAGGTGCTCCCGGCGGGACGTGATCAGGCCGTCGGGGTTCTGCGTGTCAGCCATGCCGCTTCCTCGTCGGCGATGTCCCGTCTCATGCAAGGGTGACGCAGTCTCATCAACGGCCCGTTCAGGCAAGCTGGCGGGCTCGTGGACGGCTGATTCTGGGTCTGCGGATGGCTGGGGCCCGTCGTCGTGGGTGCGCCAGATCAGCCGGTGGATGGGGATCCAGCGGGGGATGTCGCGCAGCCCGGGGGTGAACGGCACGAGCAGGAGGAGCAGGGTGGCCAGGCCGGTCATGTAGATCGCGATCAGGTCGACGTTGGCGGAGTTGCGCCAGCCGGGAACGTGGTACCAGAGCTGGTAGAGCCATAGCCAGGGCTGGCCGGGGTAGGAGCCGGTCTCGTTCATGACGCCCCACTGGTCGCCGGTGAGGTGCGTGGAGGTGGCGAGGCTGGCGTAGTACTGGCCGTCTTCGAGGAACAGCAGTGGCTTGGTGAAGTCGGTGCCGTAGAACGGCTGGGCGCCGGACAGGTCGGCATCGATAGCGCCGCTGCGGGCCAGGGTGAGCTCGGTGGCGAGCATGACCGGGACTGGGCCGTCGCTGGCGGGCGGGACCACGGGGGTCCCGCTGGTGAAGGTGACCTTGGTGACGGCGTTGCCGTAGGCGGTCGCCCACTTGGCCTGCTGGGCGGCGGGCGCCGAGTTGTACGTCGCCAGCGCCGTGGCCAGCGCCGGGTCGGTGGGCGCGGCCTTGGCCAGGGGAGCCAGGACGAAGGTCTGGGCGGGGTCGATTGGCTGCCGGACGCCGGGGATGCTGGCGGGGGCGAGCCATTCGCTCTGCGGCGTGCCGCTGGTGTTGTACGGGGGGCCGTAGGTCGCGGTGAGGCTGGTGCCGTCCAGCTCGCTGGCGGCGGTGGCGAGGAAGTCCGAGGGCGCGACCTGCACCCAGGACTGCACGGTGACCGGCGGCACGTCGGGTGAGGATAGGACCGAGGCGAGGCCGATGGTCAGGGCCAGTGCGACCAGGGCGGCGATCGTGCCTTCCTTGAGGATGTCGTACCGCCGGGTCGGGCCGCGCCATGGGGCCGCGTCGGCGGCCCGCTCGGCCAGTCGCTGCTCACGCCCTCGCCGGTACCAGGGGGGCCGCGTGGCGGGCAGCGGGTGGCTTACTCCGCGCATCCGGACCATCAGGACGTGCGCGCCGACAAGGGCGATCAGCACGATCGGGATGAGCACGATGTGCCACATCAGCATCTGGCCGAAGTTCATCAGGTTGAAGAAAGCCCCGACGCCGGCGGCGTTAAACGCGTCCTTGCCGTTGGTCGCGATCCACTGGGAGTCGAAGTTCTGCTGCGACAGGTACCCGGTGAAGCACTCGACGATAGATGCCAGGAAGGCGACCACCCCGGTGATCCAGGTCATCGCCCGGCGGCCGCGCCAGGCGGCCATCCAGAACTTGCCCCACAGGTGGATGACCATGAACGCCATGAACAGCTCTACCGACCACAGGTGGATGCTGTTGAGGAAGTGACCGACCGGGTTGGTGCGCCACCAGTCAGGCCCGCCGAGCGCGAGCGCGCAGCCGCTGGCGATCACCATGCCCAGCGCGGCGAGCGTCGCCACCCCGAACACATACACCCATGAGGCTACGTAGGCGGGCTGCCGGTCAGGCAGCAGCTTGCCCGGCGGCAGCAGCCCGAGCGCCCGCCGGCGCACCCGTGCCGTCCACATGCGGGCATCCGGGTCATCGCCCGCCAGCCCGGGCTCGGCCGGTGCCGGCTCAGGATCCGGCGGCAAGACCGGAAGCCTCCGGCCGGGGAAGGGCACAACCAGGGCAAGGCCGAAGATGGCGACCATCACGGCGATGAGCACAAGGTTCGCCTCGGAGATCGTGAAGATGGACCAGGTGAGGTACGTGCCGGGGGAGTTCATGGCCGCCTCCGCGCGGGCCGAGTGATTGGACCAGTCAACAATGCGCTCCGGCGAGGTGCCACCCCCAGGGCAGACAGTCACCCGCCCTCGGGACCTTCGGCCCGATCGCTGGTCAGTGGCACCAGCCGTCCAGCCGCATCCCGGTGATCAACGGCGGCGCGATGGCGACGACATGGTCCATCTGGCCATCGGACCATGGCCGGAGCAGTTGCTCGTAGCGGCTGACGGCGGCGGGATCACGAACCAGCCGGGCCATCCCGGTCAGGATCACGCTCCAGCCAGTGTGGCGGACCGGATCGATGTCATCGGCCTCGTAGCGGACCGCTCCTTCCCCGGCGCGGCCCGTGATCGCCGCCCCGAGGTGGGTGCGGATGGCGACCGTCAGGTTGGGGCTCTCGGCCCTACTGGAATGGATCCCCGCCATTGAGTTGCCGCCCGTCATGAGGTGAGGGCGCCTCATCTGCTGTCGCTGCCCGTGGCGGATACTGCTGCCCGTCCTGCCTCCAGCCGTGCGATGGGAATGCGGAACGGGGAGCAGGACACGTAGTCCAGGCCGGCCTGGTGGAAGAAGTGCACGGAGTCAGGGTCGCCGCCATGCTCGCCGCAGACGCCGATCACCAGGTCAGGGCGGGCCTTGCGGCCTTCCGTGACCGCGATGTGGACCAGCCGGCCGACCCCATCCGGGTCGATCGTCTCGAACGGGGAGACGCCGAAGATGCCCAGCTGCAGGTACTTGCCGAAGAACGCGGCCTCCACGTCGTCGCGGGAGAAGCCCCAGGTCATCTGGGTCAGGTCGTTCGTGCCGAAGGAGAAGAACTCGGCGCTGCCCGCGATCGCGGCCGCGGTCAGCGCTCCCCGGGGCACCTCGATCATCGTGCCGATCGGTGCGTCCAGGTGGATGCCGGTCTCTTGCTCAACCTCCCTGAGCACGCTCTCCGTCAGCCCGCGGGCCACTTCCATCTCCTGGACGGCGGCGACGAGCGGGGTCTCGATCTCCGGCCGCGGGTCCTTGCCCGCCTTCTTCAGCTGCGCGGTGGCGTGCGCGATGGCGCCGACCTGCATGCCGAACAGGCCAGGGATGACCAGGTCGAGGCGGACGCCGCGCAGCCCGAGCATCGGGTTCTGCTCGTGCATCCGGCGGACCTCGGCCAGCACACGCCTCTCCTTGTCGGTGGCCCGGTCGCCTTCCAGGGCGACCTTGACCGACAAGTCGGTGAGGTCGGGAAGGAACTCGTGCAGCGGCGGGTCGATCGTGCGGATCGTTACCGGCAGGCCGTCCATTGCTTGCAGGATCTCGGTGAAGTCCTGGGTCTGCAGCGCCTCAAGGGCGGCCAGCGCATGCTGGCGGTCGTCGTCGGTCTCGGCCAGGATGAGGTCCTCGACCAGCTGACGGCGCTGGCCGAGGAACATGTGCTCGGTGCGGACCAGGCCAATGCCCTGCGCGCCGAACCGGCGGGCACGAGCCGCGTCAGGGCCTGTGTCCGCGTTGGCGCGCACGCCTAGCCGACGCCGGGCATCGGCGTGCGTCATGATCCGGTGTACCGCGCGGACCAGGCTGTCGGCCTCGCTGGAGTCTGGCCGCAGGTCGCCCTCAAAGTAGCGCACGACCGGGGAGGGTACGACTGGAACCTCGCCGAGGTAGACATCACCGCTGGTGCCGTCGATAGAGATCACGTCGCCCTCGCGTACGGTGATGTTCCCGGGGGCGGTGAACTTCCGTGCCGCGGTGTCGACGTCGAGCTGGTCGGCGCCGCAGACGCAGGTCTTGCCCATGCCGCGGGCGACCACGGCGGCGTGGCTGGTCTTGCCGCCGCGGCTGGTCAGGATGCCCTGGGCGGCGATCATGCCGCCCAGGTCGTCCGGGTTGGTCTCGCGGCGAACCAGGATGACCGGCTCGCCCGCGTCTCGGAGCTCAACGGCACGGGCCGAGTCGAAGACCACCTTGCCGGCGGCCGCGCCGGGGGACGCGCTCACGCCGGTGGCGATCTTTGTAACGTCGGCGCTGGTGTCGAAGCGGGGGAACATCAGCTGGGCGAGCTGCTGGCCAGTGACCCGGGTAAGGGCCTCGTCCAGGCCGATGAGCCCCTGGTCCACGAGCTGCGTCGCGATCCGGAACGCGGCTGCCGCCGTCCGCTTCCCGACCCGGGTCTGCAGCATCCACAGCTTGCCCCGCTCGATCGTGAACTCGATGTCGCACAGGTCCCTGTAGTGGTTCTCCAGGGTCGCCATGATCGCCAGCAGCGAGTCATACGACGTCTTGTCGAGGCGCTCCAGGTCCTGGAGGGGCACCGTGTTGCGGATGCCGGCGACCACGTCCTCGCCCTGGGCGTTAGGCAGGTAGTCACCATAGACACCTTGGGCTCCGGTGGCTGGGTCGCGAGTGAACGCCACCCCGGTTCCGGAGTCGTTGTCGAGGTTGCCGAATACCATCGCCATGATGTTGACGGCGGTCCCGAGATCGGCGGGGATGCGCTCTTGCCGCCGGTACAGCACGGCCCGCTCCCCGTTCCAGGACTTGAAGACGGCCTGGACCGCTAGGCCCAGTTGCTCACGGGGATCTTGCGGGAATTCCCGCCCGGCCTGCTGACGGACGATCTGCTTGTAGGCGTCCGTCAGGTCCCGCAGTTCGCTGGCGTCCAGGTCGGCGTCGGATAGGGCGCCGCGCGCCCGCTTCGCGGCCTCTAGCGCGTCTTCGAAGTGGCCCCCGTCGATGCCGAGTACGGTCTTGCCGAACATCTGGATCAGCCGCCGGTAGGAGTCCCACGCCCATCGCTCGCCCCCGGCAACCTCGCTGGCGGCCTGCTTGGCCAGGCCCTCGACCGATTCATCCGACAAGCCGATGTTGAGGACGGTGTCCATCATGCCGGGCATCGAGAACTTCGCCCCGGACCGGACGCTGACCAGCAGCGGGTTGGCCGGGTCCCCGAGCCTGCGACCCATGGACTCCTCAATGACGGCCAGGTGGTCGGTGACCTCGCTGTCCAGGCCAGCGGGCATCGCGGCGTTCGCCAGGTAGTACCGGCAGGCCTCCGTCGTAATGGTGAAGCCGGGTGGCACCCGGAGGCCGAGATTCGTCATCTCGGCGAGGTTGGCACCCTTGCCCCCGAGGAGGTCCTTGAGGTCCTTGTTGCCCTCAGTGAAGTCGTACACGAGCTTTCGCATCACGTGCTCCCTGGCCACAGGGGCCGGATTCGTCCAGGCCCCTGTGGCTAATTCTTAAAGGACGAATTCAGAACGTGAAGACCAGGCGCGCGGGCACGCGGCCGGCGAGCACATCATCCATGCAGGAGTTGACGTCCTCGAGCTGGCAGGCCTGGGCGATGACCTTGGTACGCCCCGCGGCGTGCAGGGCGAAGACGTCGGCGAGGTCCTTGCGGGTGCCGACGATGGAGCCGATGATCGACTTCCCGCCGATGACGGTGTCGAAGATCGGGACCGACATGGTGCCCTCGGCGGGAAGCGCGACGCAGATCAGCCGGCCGCCCCGGCGTAGCGAGCCGAAGGCCTGCTCGAAGGCCCGGGGCGAGGTGGCGAGGCTGACCGCTACGTCGGCCCCGCCCAGCTGCCTGATCGCCTCGGCGGGGTCGTCCCGCCGCGCGTTCACGACATGGTCGGCGCCCAGTTCCCGGGCCAGCTCCAGCTTGGAGTCCTCGATGTCGACGGCGATCACCCGCCCGCCCAGGATGCGGGCGTACTGGACCGCCAGGTGCCCGAGGCCGCCGATGCCGAAGACGGCCGTGGTCTCGCCCGGCTGGATCCCCGAGACCTTGACCGCCTTGAAGGTGGTGACCCCGGCACACGTCAAGGGGGCCGCGTCGAACGAGGTCACTGCGTCAGGAACCGCCACTACGTACCGGTCGTCGGCGACCGCGTACTCGGCCCAGGCCCCGTTGACTGAGTACCCGCTGTTTTGCTGGGACTCACACAGCGTCTCCCAGCCCGACACGCAGTGGGCGCAGTTCCCGCAGGCCGAGCCTAGCCAGGCGATCGCGACCCGCTCGCCGGCCCGGTGCAGGCCAGCACCCGGCCCGACTTCCTCAATGATGCCGACACCCTCGTGGCCCGGGATGAACGGGGGGTGCGGCTTGACTGGCCAGTCGCCGTTGGCGGCGTGGATGTCGGTGTGGCATAGCCCGGACGCCTGCATCCGGACCAGTACCTGGCCTGGCCCAGGCTCGGGGATGGCGAGTTCTCGCACTTCGAGCTTGGCGCCCAGGTGGGGGACAACCGCGGCCTTCATGGTGTTCATTGCTTCTCCTTCAGCTGGCTGCTGATGTGAGTGCGGCCCTGTGGCGAGCGCTGGCGCTGGACGCCGGTGCCCGCCGCATGCGGACCGCACGGCCGGAAGAGGGCCGGGCAGGTCGCGCCCGGCCCCTGGCCTGCTTGTTACTGCCGGTCGTCGGCCGGGATCACCACGGCCGGGCACTTGGCGTGGTGGGTTACCTGGGTGGATACCGATCCCATCAGCAGGCGGGCGAAGCCGCCGGTGCCGCGGGAGCCGACGACGATCATCTCGGCCCCCTCGGCCGCGCGCAGCAGCTCGTCGGCGGGGAAGCCGTCAACCGCGCGGACGGTGACCTCCGCCGGCCGCTGGTCGGCGATTGCCTCCAGGACCTTGTCCGTCTCGATCTGGGCCTGCTGCCGGACGTCGTCGAGGGTGGGCCCGCCGGTGAGCGGATAGACAACTGGGGCGCCCGTCCAGCCGGCGATCGCCTGGCGCACTACGAGCACGGTGAGCGGGGCCTGCCTTACCGCTGCCTCGTGCGCTGCCCATTCCAGGGCCTTCTGCGAGTGACCGGAGCCGTCGATTCCAACGATGATTCCTGACATGGGGTCACATCTCCCTTGATGATTCCGATGTTCCCGGGGCCTGACTGGCCCGGGCGGTACCTGTGCCGCCGCCGGGGTTACCGCGCCGGTCGACGACGTCAACGACCCCGTCAACCGCCCAGGCCAGCCGGATGGCGACCGCGGCTAGGCTGCCATCTCCATCCCGTGGCCCGGTGATGACGACGACGCCGTCCCGCACGGTGACGGTGATGGTCCCCGACTCGGCCCGGAGCACCTCGTCGAAGACCTCGCGGACCTCGGCGCCGACGACGCTGTCAGGGCGCAGGAACACCCGCAGCAGGTCACGGCGGCTGACGATGCCGAGCAGGCGGCCGTCGGATCCCACCACGGGAAGCCGGCGAACCCGGTTCTCGTTCATTGCCCGGGCCGCGCTGGCGATCGTGGCGTCCGGGCGGATCGTGATCGCGGGGGAGGACATCAGCTCGCCGGCGGTCAGCGCCCACTGCTGCTGCGGCCGCAGCCCGTGCCCGGGGATCGCCATCCGCTCCCAGGCCCGCTTTTCCTCCTCGGCCAGCAGGTTCGCCTCAGTGACCACGCCAACCACGTGGTCTTCCGGGTCGAGCACGGGGAAGCCACTGACCCCGTTGTCGGCCATCAGCCGGGCTACCTCTTTGTAGGGGGTGACCCGGTCGACCGTGACGACGGCAGTGGTCATCACGTCCCTGACGTGGCGCGCCCAGCGATGCGGGCGTGATTGGGTTGGCCTGTCGAGGGTGGTCGGGCCGGCCGCGTCCGGCGCGCAGGTGCTATCAGCAGCGCTCGCGGTGTCTTGCGGCGACCCGTACTGGGTGGCCCCTAGATGCCGCAGCATGGCCTCGAGATGCATATCGGTTCGGGTCATGTCCGGATGCCTCCTCTCGATCACCTGGCTTCAGCCTTACCTGTCGGCACGGCCCTGGTCAGGGCCGTTCGCACGTGATTCGCGGGACCTTAGGCCCGTGCCACCGCCGTGGCGGGTCTCGGGCGATCGCGCTCGCCATCGTCCCGGCCTGACCAATCCCGGCGGACAGGCCGGGTACCTAGGTCCCCCCGATTGGGGCCGATCGCCTCCCGTGGCGCGGATCGTGAGCCGCGATGCTGCGCGATGAGGCAACGAGAAGGGATGGAAAGATGACAACGCGAGTCGGCATCAATGGCTTCGGGCGCATCGGGCGGGCATTCACCAGGTACGCAGTGGAACGCGGCGACATAGAAGTGGTCGCGATCAATGACATCGCGGACGCGCGGACGCTGGCGCACCTGCTTGCGTTCGACTCCACCTACGGCAAGTTCGGCTACTCCGTGGACTGCGGGGACGGCTCGCTGCTGATCGATGAGTCGCCGGTGACGGTGCTCAGCGAGCGTGATCCCGCGAACATCGACTGGGGCCACCTCGGCGCGGACGTCGTCATCGAGGCGACCGGCAAGTTCCGCGGCCGGGAGCAGGCCGCCGCGCACCTGAAGGGCGGCGCGAGGAAGGTCATCATCTCCGCCCCGGGCAAGGATGCCGACCTCACCGTCGTGATGGGGGTCAACGACCGCCAGTACCTGCCTGAGGTGCACGACGTGATCTCCAACGCCTCCTGCACCACCAACTGCGTCGCGTCGATGGTCAAGGTACTGCACGACGCGTTCGGAGTGCAGCGGGGATTCATGACGACCATCCACGCCTACACCGGGGACCAGATGCTCCTCGACGGCCCGCACAAGGACCTTCGCCGCGCCCGGTCAGCAGCCAGTTCCATCGTGCCGACGAGCACCGGGGCGGCCAGGGCCACTGGCCTGGTGATCCCGGCGATGAGCAGTCGGCTGGACGGCGTCGCGGTCCGCGTTCCGGTCGAGGACGGGTCACTGACCGACCTAGCCGCCGTCCTGGCCACGCCGGTCACCGCGCAGGAGGTCAATGACGCGTTCCGCGCCGCCGCGGAAGGCGAGCTTGCGGGCTTCATCCGCTACTGCAGCGACCCGGTCGTCTCCCGCGACATCATCGGCGACCCAGCTTCCTGCGTGTTCGACTCGGAACTGACGCAGGCCAGCCGGACCCTGGTCAAGGTGTTCGGCTGGTACGACAACGAGTGGGGATACTCCTGCCGCCTGGCCGACCTGACCGCCCTGGTGGGAAGCCGGCTCTGATGGCAACCCGGGTGATTCGCAGCTCTCTCGGCGGCGCCGGGCAGGTCGCGTCGCAAGCAGGGGGAAGGCTCGGCGCTTAGCTCGCTCGCGAGGCGCAGGGCGCGTTCGTCAGCGGCATGGGACCTGGGGACTCGCCGTCGCGGCGATCGTCGCCCTGTGCGCCTGCCTGGTCGCGCTCATCGTGCTGTCGGCACGCCACCCGAAGGACTGAGGCCGTGAGCTAGTTCCCCGGCGGCTCACCCGCCGGGGAACTAGCGCGAGAAAGCAGTCCAGAGACCAGAGGCCGGAACCAAGCGGGCCGAAGGTCACCGGTCTTGAGGCCTAGAAGTAGGGCACATCGTCCCTGGATGGCAATCTCATGCCGTATGACCATGGAGTCATGAAGAGCATGACTAACCGGAACGCGCAAGCTCCGGCCGATGAAGCCGCCCTAAGGCCCAGCGAACTGCTCCTAGCCGATCGTGCCTGCTGCTGCTCGGCCCGCCCCGTAGTACGGGTCCTGATGCCGCCCTCAGCGGGCCGCCCGCACGTTAGTGAGCTGCTGCTGTGCGGTCATCACTTCCGTGCCAGCCAGAACGCGCTCCGCGCGGCCGGCGCGATCGTCCACGGCGAAGACGGCCAGATGATCATGGGACCAGGCTGCCTCGGCCAGCCAGTGCCGTGGACCTTCGGAGCGGCGCCGGTGCCTGCCGGCCGGTGACCTTAGTGCCAGCACCAGCAGACCAAAGGCCCTACGAAGCCGGGTCTGCGACGCGAATCCTAGGAGATATAGGAGGTACGTCATGTCAAGGATGCCGGTTGTCGTCGGAGTTGATGGGTCAGAGGAGTCCCTGCACGCCGCCGAATGGGCGGCCTGGGAAGCGATGCGCCGCGAGGTGCCGCTGCGGATCGTCTCCGCGCCTGCCCCGCCGCCGATGCGATCCCCGCATGTGTCCGAGGCCACGATGACGAACGCGCTGCGCGGAATGGCGGCACGGAGCCTCGCCCTGGCCGTCGAGCGGGTCGGCGAGGTCGCCCACGGGCTACCGGTCAAGACAGGCATCGTGTCCGGGCCGCCCGCTATCGCGCTCGCGGGTTGCGGCCAAGGCGCGTCCGTGCTGGTGCTAGGCGCTCGTGGGTCCGGTGGTCTCGGCGCCATGATGGTGGGATCGGTGAGCCGGCACGGCGCCGCTCACGCGCCCTGCCCCGTGGTCGTGGTACGCGAGGACACGACGGCGGTGATGCGGAAAGTAGCCGTGGGCATCCGTGACCCCCAGGACGCGCACGGTGCGCTCGCATTCGCGTTCGAGGAGGCGGCGCTGCGCAATGCCGACCTTCTCGTCGTCCACGCCTGGCACCTGATCCCTCCGGTCGTGATGAGCAGGGCAGGCCAGGCCTATGACCCCGAGATGGTCTCGGGGGCAGCCATGAGCCTGCTAGAGGACGTGCTGGCTGCATGGCAAGACAAGTACCCGGCGGTGAAGGCCTTCCCCGAGGTGGTGAACGGGCACCCGGCCCAGGTCCTGGCCAGCCTGTCCGCCCGGGCGGACCTGCTTGTCATCGGCAAGCACGCCCACCGTGGGCACGTCATCGGGTCCATCCAGAACGCCGTGCTCATCCACGCGCACGGCCCGGTCGCGGTCGTCCCCAGCGCGGCCTAGCCGGAGGATGGCAGTCCACCGGGGCCGCTGGTCTCCTCGCGGCGAACGCCACAATGACCACGGGGCTAGGGTTGGCACCGGACGTCTCGCTGGGGCTCCTCTGTCAGGCCTTCGTCCCTCACCGCTGGCATGCGGCCGTCAGCTCCGCCGCAATGGCCTCCGCCCATTGCGCGATCTCGTCCCAGTCGCGGTAATCCCCCTGCATGCCGCAGGCCAGCAGGGGGATCCGCTGTGCCAGGCTGAGGAGCTGGGGTTCGAGCCTGCCGGCGAAGACATGGTGGTCCCGGGGGCGGGTGTTCCGGCTGATCCAGGCGATCTCGGCTGGAACTTGCCTCATGGTCCGGGAAAGCCTCCTGTCCGCGTCGCCGACCGGGCCGCTGGAGAACAGCCAGAGGCCGCGGGCGGCCAGCTCGTCCTGGAGCCGGATCGCCAGGTCCCTGGCCGGGACCAGCCAGTGGCCTGCTTGTCATGGGAGTGGCTCCGTTCAAGGACGGTCCGGGCTGCGCTCGCGGGACGTTAGTTCCTCAAGGCCACTATCCGCCGCAGTACTCGCGGCGGACATGGGCGTTCGTACGGCATCAGGCGGGACTAAGGTCCCGCCTGATGCCGCCAGCCGACGTACGCAGATCCCTCCATGGCACAGGCCGGAAATCCGTCAAGGTCGCGCGCGGGCCGGCGAGGACTCACCCATCACGACGTGATGATGGTCCCGGCCTGCCGGGCAAGCAGCGCCTGGGCGTCGGTCAGGCGGCCGATCGCGGCAAGCTTGCCCGTCGCCCCGGAGAAGCGGCAGGCGGCCTCGACCTTCGGGCCCATGGAGCCGGCGGGCCAGCTGCGTGCCCGCATCTCAGCTGGGGCAGCCCGCCGGATCGGCCTGGCCTGCGGGGTCCCGTAGCCGTCCTGGACGGCCTGGACGTCGGTCAGCAGGAGCAGCGCGTCGGCGTCCAGCTCGCTGGCCAGCAGCGCGGCGGTGAGGTCCTTGTCGACGACGGCGTCCACGCCCCGCATCGCGGCGGACTCGTCCGCCATGACGGGTATGCCTCCGCCCCCGGCGCAAACGACGATCGCGCCGCTGCCCAGCAGGAGCCGGATGACGGGCAGGTCAGGCAGCCCGGCGGGCTCGGGGGACGGCACGACCCGCCGCCAGTTGGTGCCGTCCTGGCGGACCTGCCACCCGTGGCTGGCCGCCAGGGCGAGAGCCTGGTCCACATCGTAAACCGGGCCGACGAACTTGGATGGGCTTGCGAACGCCGGGTCGTCTGTACGGACCAGGGTGCGGCTGACCAGGCATGCGGCCTGGCGACCCGGGACGGCGTCGTGCAGGGCCTGCAATAGCCAGTACCCGATCATGCCCTGGGTCTGGGCACCGAGCACGTCGAACGGGTACGGGCGGGAGATCGCCGGGTCGCCCGCGCTTTCCAGGGCGAGCATGCCAACCTGCGGGCCGTTGCCATGGGTGATGACCAGGTCATTGCCGACCGCCAGTGGCGCCAGTGCCTGGACGGCCTTGATGACATGTCCTTGCTGGACCTGTGACTCGGGTGGCTCGCCCCGCTCGAGGAGGGCGTTCCCGCCGAGCGCGGCGACGATCCTCATCGCTCGTCTCCTGCGGTCGCGACCATGAGGGCCTTGATGGTGTGCAGCCTGTTCTCGGCCTGGTCGTACACGATGGAGGCCGGAGACTCGAAGACATCCTCCGTCACCTCGAGAGCATCCAGGCCGCGCTGGTCATGCAGCCGCCGCCCGACCTCGGTGTCGCGGTTATGCAGAGCTGGCAGGCAGTGCATGAACTTAACCCCCGGGTTTCTGGTCGCCGCGACGACGGCCGCGTTCACCTGGTAAGGCAGCAGCAGGTCGATACGGTCGCCCCAGCGCTCTTCTGGCTCCCCCATGGACAGCCACACGTCGGTGTACAGGAAGTCCGCGCCATTGACGGCCTCGTCCACGGCCGTGGTCACGGTCAGCCGGGCGCCAGAGCGACTGGCGAGGTCGCGGGCGATGTCCTGGACGCCGGCGGCCGGCAGCAGCTGCCCCGGGCCGCAGACCCGCACGTCCATGCCGAGCAGCGCCCCGGTGACCAGCAGGGAGTTGGCGGTGTTGTTCCGGCTGTCGCCCAGGTAGCAGTAACTGACCTCGGCTAGCGGCTTAGTCGCATGGTCGCCCATGGTGAGAATGTCGGCCAGCATCTGGGTCGGGTGCCAGTCGTCGGTCAGCCCGTTCCACACGGGCACGCCAGACCAGGCGGCCAGGGTCTCGACCGCCTGCTGGGCGGCACCGCGGTACTCGATGCCGTCGAACATCCGGCCCAGCACCCGGGCGGTGTCCTTCATCGACTCCTTGCGGCCGAGCTGCGACTCTCCCGGGCCAAGGTAGGTGACGTGGGCGCCCTCGTCATGGGCGGCGACCTCGAAGGCGGACCGGGTGCGGGTGGAGGTCTTCTCGAAGATCAGCGCGATGTTGCGGCCGGCCAGCCGGCTGGCCCGCTGGCCCGCCTGCTTCTCCTTCCGCAGTTGTGCGGCCAGGTCGACCAGGTAGAGGAACTCGGCGGCGGTGAGGTCGGTCTCTTTCAGCAGGCTGCGCCCGTGCAGGTTCATGGCATGATCCACTTTCTCTTCTGGGGTTTCAGGCGGGGTCTCGCTCGATCGGACAGGTCATGCACCGGGGGCCGCCGCGGCCGCGGCCAAGCTCGCTGCCGGCGATGGTGATGACCTCGATGCCGTGCTTGCGCAGCATGGTGTTAGTGGCCACGTTGCGCTCGTAGCCGACGATGACGCCGGGCGCGACGGCCAGGTAGTTGGTGCCGTCGTCCCACTGCTCGCGCTCGGCCGCGCGGATGTCCTCATCCGTGCTGAGCACGGTGACCTTGTCGATCCCGAGGACCTCGGCGACCTTGTCCCACAGGCTGTGGTTGCGGGCTACCGCCACGCCGCCGGCCTGGCTGGGGGTGAGCGTCCATGAGCGCAGCTGCCGGTCCAGGTAGGGGTAGCGGACGAAAGTACCGGAGTCGATCATGGTCATGACCGTGTCCAGGTGCATCATGGCCCGGCTGGCGGGCAGCTCGATCGCGATGACCGCGCTGGCCTGACCGGAGGAGAACAGGGCGGCGGCCAGGAGCTCGACCGCCATCGGGGTGGTCCGCTCGCCCATGCCGATCATCACCGCGCCATTCCCGAGGACGTGCACGTCACCGCCCTCGACGGTGGCGGGCAGGTGGAGGGCGTCGTCATCCCCGTAGTAGCGGGTGAAGTCCACCGTGGCGAACAGCGGGTGGTAGCGGTAGACGGCGCGGCTGTGCAATGTCTCGCGCTGGCGGGCGGGCTTGGCCATCGGGTTGACCGAGACGCCGCCGTAGATCCAGCAGGAGTTGTCCCGCTGGAACAGGTGGTTGGGCAGCGGCGGCAGGACGAAGTCGTCGGCGTGCAGCATGTCCCACCTCAGGCTGTGCGCCCGGGCCGGGTGCAGGTCCGCCTTCAGGACCCCGCCGACCAGGAGCTCAGCGAGTTTCGGGCCGTCGAGGTCGCTGAACAGCTTGCGGACCGGTCCGACTAGGTTGGGGCCCAGCTGTTCCGGCGTGCAGACGCGGTCAAGGACGAAGTCCCGGCCGTCGGGAAGCTCCAGCGTCTCGGCGAGCAGCTGCCCGAAATAGTGAACCTGGACCCCGCAGTCGCGCAGTGCCTCGGCGAAAGCGTCGTGCTCTTCCTTGGCTCGCTTGGCCCACAGCACGTCGTCGAACAGCAGGTCGCCGATGTTGCGAGGAGTCAGCCGGGACAGCTCGAGGCCTGGCCGGTGCACGATAACCTGGCGGAGCCGCCCCGCCTCCGACTGGACATTGAAGCTCATCTTGGTCTCCGGTTCTTCCGCGGCGGTCATCATGACAGGGGAGTAGCGGGCGGCTGGACGGGAATGTCGGCCGCACCGTCGCGGCGCGCCTTGATCAGGGCGTACAGGACGATCCCGGCGAGGACGACGATGAGCGCCTGGTACACCGACTGGTAGCCGGCGGCGAAGGTCACCCACATCGAGAACAGCACCCCGGCCACGGCGACGGACAGGTCCCGGGCCAGCGCCCAGCCCTGGACCTTCCGGCGGCGCGACGCCAGGTAGGCCAGCTGCGCGCAAGCCGAGAACAGGTACGGGATTGCGACGGTCACCACGGTCAGGTCGACCAGGTCGGTGAAGACGGTCAGCCCGGTCTTGGTGGTGTAGCTCCACAGCAGCAGCACCGACGGCAGCACGGCTGCCATGACGATCGCGAGCCAAGGCGTGTCGTTTCCGTCCGTGCGGCTGAAGGCCCTCGGGAACAGGCCGTCAGCGGCGGCGGCCCTTGACACCTCGGCGGTGACCAGGGTCCAGCCGTTCAGCGCGCCGATGCCGGAGGCGACGGCCAGCCCCGCGACCAGCTTGCCGGCCCAGGCGCCGTGGGAGAAGATCATCTCGAACGCCGTCACGAACGGCGCTGTGCTCCCGGCCAGCTCGTGCTGCGGGACCAGGCCCATCACCGCGGCCGCCACGGCCAGGTACAAGATCGCGCTCGCGCCGGTGCCGAGCAGCGACGCACGGCCCACGTTGATCTTCGGGTCCCTCACCCGCTTGGCGGTGACTGCGGCGACCTCGACTCCGATGAAGGAGAACAGGGCCACGCCCGCCGCGATGCCGATCGCGCTGTAAAGGCTCCCACCGGAGGCGTTGAAGGCGCCGAAGTTCCCCTTGGACACGAAGAACCAGCCGGCCACGCCGACGAACAGCAGCGGCAGGAACTTCAGCACGACCGTCAGGTTCTGGAACCAGGCCATCTGCCGGACCCCGGCCAGGTTGACTGCGGCGGGAATCCAGAGGCCAGTTAGCGCGATGCCCCAGTTCCCGATCCCGGACGGCTTGATGCCGAACAGGGCATCGACGTAGAAGACCCACGCCGCCACGATGGCGGCGTTCCCGGCCCAGGCCTGGATCCAGTAGCACCAGGCGGTCAGGTAGCCGGCGAAGTCACCGAACTCGTGGCGGGCATAGGCGTACAGGCCACCATCGGAGCTTGGGATCCGCCTGGTCAGCTGCCCGAACAGCACCGCTAGCAGCAGCGCTCCGATGGCGATCACCGCCAGGACAAGCAGTGAGCTCGTGCCCGCCCCGGCCAGCACTGCTGGCATGGCGAACACTCCGGTCCCGACGATGCTCCCGATCACCAGCCCGGTCGCCGACGTCAGGCCGAGCGTTCCCGGCTGGCCGCCCCCGCCGGATAGGGGGTCGCGGTCATGCCGGGCATGATGCCGGGCACTAAACAGTGTGGACATTGCTGATCCCTCCCAGATGCCACCATTGGCATCCTTAGTGACGTGATGCGTCCAACGTGAATCAGCATCGCGGTGGGGCAGCTGTACTCATCAGGGGCGAAAGTCCCGGTCAGAGGGGCCTAAGGACGCAGTCCACCTACCGGAGTGGCCAACAGCGCAGTGGTTCACTGCGGCGGCGTGACGCTGATGTCGGGGTCGATCCCCTGCGCGGCCTCACTAGCGGCCTTCGACGGATGGCCACGCAGCACCCAGGCGAGTGCTACCGCCAGCAGGCCACCGGCCAAGGGCCCGGCGACATAAACCCACCAGTCCCGCAGGTCGCCAGCGATAAAAGCGGGGCCGAGGCTGCGTGCCGGGTTCATTGACGCCCCGCTGACGGGGCTGGCCCATAGTCCCGCGAGGGCGACGTATCCGCCGACCGCGATGGCCGCGTTATGCCCTACGTTCCGTGAGCCGGACGCGGTGCCCAAGATCACGGTCACCAGGCCGAACGTGAGCAGGATCTCGACCGACAGGGCCGTCACTGTCCCAGCCCACGTCGCGGGGACGGTCAAGCCAGCTCGGATTGCCCCTCCGAACAGCAGCCGCAGAACCCCTGCGGCGCCGACAGCGCCGAGGAACTGCGAGGCCAGATAGCCAGGGACCCGGGACCAGGGGAAGTTACCCCGAGTGGCGAACGCGACTGTGACCGCGGGGTTGAGGTGTGCGCCGGATGTCTCACCGATCGTGTAGATCATCGCCAGGACCATGACACCGGGCGCGATGACGGCAGCCGGGCGCCCGACGAGTCCGTGGCTGGCCGCGCCGACAGTGCCCGCTCCGGCAGCCGCCAGCACGAGGAGGAATGTACCGACCGCCTCAGCGGCCAGCCGACGCCACTCAAGGCCGGCGTCCTGGAAGGCGGACAGACCCGCGTCGCTCGCCCGGCGGGCCTCTTGCGGGTGAGGATGCCCAGGCCTCTGTCGCGTCACTGCAGGCATGGCAGCCTCCGTTGTCTTGCCCAGCCTGGCCTGTGGTGAGGCCTAAGTCTCATGGCCGGACGCTAAGCAGGGTCGTGATCGGCCTGGTCGTTGCGCACGTCGCGCAGGACAAGAACGGGGCAGCGGGCGTGGAGCACGCAGTTGATGCTCACAGAGCCGATCATGGTGGAGGTGAATGCGCCATGGCCACGGCTGCCCACTACGAGCAAGTCCGCGCCGCTGGCCGCGCGCACGAGCACTTCGGCCGCGTGCCCTTCGGTCACCATCGGTTGGACCGGAACGTCTGGCTCAAGAGCGCTTACCTCATTGAGTATTTCGATGAGGTCCTTCCGGGCGCTGCCCTCGAGATCGACCTCGCTGCCTGCCATGGCGGCCAGGCCATACGCGGACGGGTACCGCCACGCCATCACCGCGTCGACTCTCGCATCCGTCAGCTTCGCCTGCCGGATCGCCCAGCGCAGCGCCGCCTTCGAGGACTCCGAGCCGTCGACGCCCACTACGATTCGTTGCTTACTTGCGGTCATCGCCGACTCCTTCAACATCGCCTGTCCTGTTCACAGAGTCCTCCACAGGGTCGACTGCCGGGTAGGGTCCTTCGGCCCGCCAAGCCGGGACGTGGGTCTCGGGAAGCCAGAGCATGCATGCAGGCCTACCGCGCTACCCGCGCTCACCAGACTGACGTGTACGGAGCGAAGGATGGCGATCCTGCAGTGAGACTTAGGTCCCGAGGACCCTGCGCACCTGACGGGCGATCTCGATGTCCTCGCGGGCGCTGATCACCAGGACGTGAACCGGCGCGCCCACCTCGCCGACCTCCCGGTCACCGGGCCCGGCATCATCGCAGTCGATGTCACCACGGATCCCGAGGAAGCCGAGGCCGGCCATCGTGCGGGTCCGGATCTCGGCCGAGTTCTCCCCCACGCCACCGGTGAAGACGAGTGCGTCGAGACCGTCCATCGCCGCGGCCATGGCCGCGATGGAAGCGCGAAGCCGGTGTAGGTACACCTCACGGGCCAGGCGGGCGTCATCGTCGCCGGCCGACGCCCGCCGCAGGATCTCCCGCATGTCCGGCGTGCCCGCCAACCCGGCCAGCCCGGAGCGCTTCTCCAGTGCCTCCCCAAGCTCGTCGGCGCTTATCCCGGCGTGGGATTCCAGCCACAGCAGCAGTCCCGGATCCACGCTGCCGGACCGGGTCGCCATGACCAGCCCTTCCAGCGGGGTGAACCCCATTGTCGTATCCACCGAGCGGCCACCCTGGACCGCAGCCAGCGACGCGCCCGCCCCCAGGTGGCAGGTGACGACCCGCAGTCCGCTCTCAGGGGAAACGCCGAGTACCTCCGCGGCCCGGCGGGCCGCATAGGCATGCGAAAGCCCGTGGAAGCCATACCGGCGCAGTGCCCAGCGATCCCGCCAAGCTGACGGCAGCGCGTAGGTCGAGGCAGCTGGCTCGATCGTTGCGTGGAAAGCGGTGTCGAAGCAGGCCACAGCAGGGATCGCGGGTAGCACGGCCCGCACCGCGTCCAGCGCGGCAAGGGACTTGGGCTGGTGCAACGGGGCCAGGTCGGTCAGCGACCGAAGCTGGTCCTCGACCGCATCGTCGATCACGACCGGCGTGGAGAACACCGTCCCGCCATGCACAACCCGATGTCCCGCCGCATCGGGAGAGGAACGGAATGACGAGAGCGCCGCGTCAATGGCGGCCTTGTCGGCCGCGTCGCGCGGCGGGGCAAGATCCGCCGTACCAACGACCTCATCCTCGTCATTCAGCACGCGCAGCTTGAGGCTGCTTGACCCAGCGTTCACCACGAGGACGTTCATGAACCTATCCTCACCCGCCGCCGAGCCGGGCGCAGCGGACCAGGGTCCCGGCTTCAAGGTCTTTAGGCCCTACCGGGAGCCGCGAAATACCCGGCGACCGGCGCCTATCCCGACAGCCGCTAAGGTCTGCGTCCTCGCCGCAAAATGACTCAAACTAAATGCTGCAGTAGACGAGCTCATTCTCCGCACGATCGTGATCCAGTTTGACGGCCGGGTGGTCGAGGTGTTCAGCCGATCCGGGGGAAGCGAGCGACCGCAGGATCGAAGGCAGCGGGATCGATTAGGTGGCGAAAGTCCCGGCGCAATCGGGCCACTTAGCCCTGAACGGCTGAGTGTGCCGGATCGGATCCTGGAGTTGTAAGGAATCACTGCAAGACCGGGCTGGGAGGCCCGGCAGATGTCAGGGAGATGTTCCAGATGCGCCGCACTACGTTCGACAAGGTTCTCGGGTGGGTTGGCACGGGCCTCGGGGTCGTGCT
>Ga0335075_10001041_pt1 | contig 46840 bp, 47 predicted proteins | sample Lox_Sample_24_FD_206723 | JGI IMG/M metagenome (GOLD analysis project Ga0335075, IMG submission 206723) | Soil microbial communities from Loxahatchee National Wildlife Refuge, Florida, United States - Lox_Sample_2.4 | ecosystem: Environmental > Terrestrial > Soil > Wetlands | place: USA... | reverse complement strand
TCGACGGCTTCGGCTGGGGCTGTGGCGGGAGTGGACATGGGCTCATTAGAGCACGAAAGGCGAACATGGGCAAGAACTTTTTCCTGACCGGCGGGAGCTTGTGGGGGCCTGTTGCCGTGGGGCAACTCGCGTTGCCGGCGGCGAGGGCTGGGGCTGTCGGCCTTCGATGGCCGCGGCTCTGGGCCTATCCGAGGCTGCACACAGGTTTTGATGGGTGGCCGGAGCGGTTTTTCGGCTTTGCGACTCCGTTTCATTTTGCCCCCGGTGAAGGACCGGTTTCCTTTGAATGACCACTTGGAGAATGGCGAGAAGGCCAGCGCCAAGGTCCGCTCAGCGCCCAACAAGGGCGTTCCGGGCCACCTGGCCGCCACGCGATTGCAGACGTTCGCTCAGGCGGGCGCGGTTGCCGCCACCGGATGCGTGAGAACTTCGCCAGACTTGGGAATCTTGCCAAACCCGAACCGTTATACTCTCGGCTCGGTAGAGGGGGTGGATTATCTTTACTTTCTTCTGTTGCCCTACCAAGCTAGGCGCGGTGCAGCGCGTTTGAAGAGTTCCACTGATGTCGGGCACCGTTTTCGTCCCCAACAATGACCCCGCCGCCATCGAGAGCGGCAACTCGTGGAACGGACTGGACACCGTGGGAGCGCCTGTCATCGTCAGCTTCTCGTTCCCGACCTCGCTGCCCGCCTACGACGAGTCGATTGGCGGGTTCACGCCGGCGGCTCCTGTAGGGCGGAAAAGCGAAGCGCATTCCGCCGTCCTCGTCGCAGTTACAGCAGCCCTTCGCGCCGGAAACTGAGCCAACGCCCGTTGCCCACGATGATATGGTCGTGCAGCGCGATCGACAGCAACCCCGCGGCCGCCTTCACCTCGCGGGTCATTTCGATATCCACCTGCGAGGGCGTGGGATCGCCACTGGGGTGGTTGTGTACCAGGATCATCGCGCTCGCGTGCAGCTCCAACGCGCGCTTGACCACCTCGCGCGGATAGACCGGCGTGTGGTTCACCGTGCCGCGTGCCTGCGGCTCGTCGGCCAGCAGGCGATTGCGCGTGTCGAGATAGAGCACGTGGAACTGTTCCACCCGCTCACGGGCCAGCACTGCGTTCAGGTATTCCATCAGCCGGTCCCAGTTGGACAATAGCGGCTTCTCGACCACTTCCGCCCGCGCGAGCCGCAGTGCCGCCGCCTGGACCAGCTTCAGCGCCGCCGCGCCGGCCTCGCCCAGGCCCTCGATCGTGCGCAGATCGCTCAGCGGCGCGGCAATGGCCCCGCCGAAGCTGGCGAAACGGGCCAGCAGGGCGCGGGCGACAGGCTTGGTGTCCCGCCGCGGCAGCGCGAGGAACAGGACCATTTCCAGCATTTCGTGATCAGCCAGCGCCGCTGGCCCGGCAGTCAACAGCCGTGCCCGCATGCGCGCCCGGTGGCCGTCCAGCCCGGCCGTCGGGTCCGGCGGCACCAGCCCGTCCAGCAGGCTGACCTGCTCGGCCAGCCCTGCGCTCGCCCGCCGCCTGCTCATGTCACCGCCATGGGTCGATGTCCGGCCGAGGGCCGGGACGGATCAGTCCACCCCGTAGGGCGGCCTAGTGTACCCTGCGGGAGAGAGCGTAAAGATTTCGACTCCGTCGGTGGTTACGCCGATCATGTGCTCGAACTGTGCCGACAGGCTGCGGTCGCGGGTCACCGCTGTCCACCCGTCGTCGAGCACCTTCACCTCCGGCCGGCCGGCATTCACCATCGGCTCGACGGTGAAGAACATCCCTGGCCGCAGCACGGGGCCATCGCCGGCGATGCCGTAATGAAGCACGTTGGGGGGTTCGTGGAAGTTCCGCCCGATCCCGTGCCCGCAGAAGTCGCGCACCACGCTGAAGCGGTGGGTCTCGACATAGGACTGGATCACGTGGCCGACATCGCCCAACGTGGCGCCGGGACGGATCGCCCGTACCCCCCGCATCATCGCCTCGTAGGTCACGTCCATCAGGTTACGCGCCCGGGTCGATGGCGTCCCGGCCACGTACATCCGCGAGGAATCCCCGTGCCAGCCGTTCAGCACCACGGTGATGTCGATGTTGAGGATGTCGCCGTTGTCCAGCCGGCGATCGCCCGGAATCCCGTGGCAGACCACGTGGTTGATCGAAGTGCAGATCGACTTGGGGAAGCCGCGGTAGTTCAGCGGCGCCGGAGCAGCGCCATGGCCGGTGATGAAATCGTGGCACAGCCGGTCGAGCGCGCCGGTGGTCACCCCGGGCCGCACATGGGCAGTGATCATGTCGAGCGTCTCGGCCGCCAGCCGCCCGGCTTCCCGCATGCCGGAGAAGTCCCCCGGCGGATGGATGGTGATGCGTCTTGCGTCGGCCGGGCCGTCCATCCGTTTACTCCGTCCCGCCCTCTGCTCTGTGGAAATCCGGTTACTTGCTGTCCAGCGCAAGATGCGTGTCCCGATGCTGTCGCGCAAGTCGGGTCTGCTATGAAGGGCAGTGGCCACACCGCCAATCATCCGTTAAAGTCCGGCCGAAGGATGATGATCGACACACAGCCGGCGGGCGTGCCGATCCGACGCGCGCTACGCCCATGACCGACCCGCGCGCGGACCAGAAGCGCGCCGCGGCCGAGGCCGCGGTGGCGCTGGTGACGGATGGGATGGCGGTCGGGCTCGGCACCGGCACCACCGCTTGGTTCGTGATCGAGGCACTGGCGGCGCGGGTGCGGGCGGGGCTCTCGGTCGTCGCCATTCCCACCTCCGAACGCAGCGGTGCCCAGGCGACCGCCGGCGGCATCCGCCTGACCAGCTTTGCCGAGCGGCGCCGGCTCGACCTGACCATCGACGGCGCCGACGAGATCGCGCGCGATTCGCTGGCATTGATCAAGGGGCTCGGCGGTGCGTTGCTGCGCGAGAAGATCGTCGCCGCTGCCTCCGACCGGCTGGTGATCGTGGCCGACGAGAGCAAGCTGGTGGATCGGCTGGGAACTAAAGCGCCGCTGCCTGTGGAGGTGGTGCCGTTCGGCTGGGAGACGACGGCGGAGCGGATCGAGCGGCTGGGCGGGCGGCCCAGCCTTCGCCATGGCGCGGACGGCGCGCCGTTCCGCACTGATGGCGGCAACCTGATCCTGGACTGCGCCTTCGGCGCCATTGCCGATCCGGCGACGCTCGCCGGCGATCTCGCGCAGGTCGTCGGCGTGATTGAGACGGGGCTGTTTGTCGGGATGGCGGATCTGGCGCTGGTGGCGGGGGAGGGGGGAGTGCAGCGGCTGGAGCGCGCATCAGGACCGCCCCCGCGCTGACTGACCCGAACCATCCAACTCATGTCTGACAACGAACTGTCGGGCTGGAATCTTCCGCCCTTTCGGTCCGACCGCCTGCTCTTCCGCCCCTTCACCCTTCGTGACGCCGAAGCTGCTTTCGAGATTTTCGGCGACGCAGAAGTCATGCGATACAGCGTCTCGGGTCAGGATCAGAGTCTGGAGGCAACCGCGGCGCGGGTCGAGCGATATGCCGGACAGAATGCTGCATCCGGCTTCGCTCCCTGGGCCATCGTCGAAACGGCATCGGAATCCCTCGTTGGTTTGTGCGGACTGATGCGCCTCAAAGGTGGGAATGACGTCGAAATCGCCTATCGCCTCAGGCGCGACTGCTGGGGCAAGGGAATCGCGACGGAAGCCGCGAGGGCTTGGCTTGACTGCGCGTTCTCACAGTTGCGTCTGCCGCGGATTGTTGCGTTCGTCGATCCGGCCAATACGGCCTCGGTTGGCGTCGTGGTCAAAATTGGCATGCGGTTCGTTGAAGATTGTCGCTACGAGGGGATGCCGGTTGGGAAATACGAGATTACGAGTCCGAACATCACGACCCTGCCTATCCGCTACAGGTAATATTAAGCCGCAGCCAGACAGGTGCCATCGAACGCCGCTGTCCGCGGACTTGGCCGGATACACCGTGCGTGTATGGGAATTTCGGAATCAGGTAACCAGTGTAGGTACGGACCAAGCCGTCGCGCCAGCGGGAAGGCTGTAGCAAATTAGCGACGATCCAAGGGCCGCAGCATTTTGATAATAGCAATCGACTTCGCCGTTTGGGCCGGAGGCCATCGTCGCACTGCCTGCACTCGCGACGGATCCGAGCACTTCAACCGTTCCGAATTGATTTATCCCCCCAGCGCCACTCGGGTCAATCACCAAATCGCTTATGTAAGCGTTGTTACCTCCCAACTTCGGTACAGGGGATACGCCGGTCAAAGCGATGTGGGCCGATCCGTTGCCATCGAAGGCGATCGAGCCCCTGATCGAGGCAACCTCCAGGACATCGAGCGGTGGAGTTTGTTGATACGTTGGTTTGATAGATTGCGGGATGACTCCCCCTTGTGGAATGGCCCAGTATGTGAGGGTAGGGAGCACCGCGCCCTCCGCGGACAGGGAAGTGAAGATCCCCACATCGCCGTTCGGAGCGACGGCAATCGCGCTTACCCCCGGCATCCACGGAACCTGCTTCCCGTCAACGGTCGCCCTGCCAGTGGGCAATAGGGAGGCGCCCCATTGCCAGGACTGGATTGGCGTATGAGTACCGAACTGATACGTTGCAGCAAATAACTGTAGCCGCGTCGAGACCGGGTTCCCCGACTGGGGCGCCACCGGTGCCAGCACGTAAATGTTCGCGGCAACCGGCTGCCCGGATGCATCGGTCGCGTACCCGACCGCCATCGTCACCGGACCCTGCGCAGGTACCGACGCGGTGCCCGGAATCGGAGCTGATGGGACGTTCGAAGACAGCGTCTCGCTGGAGTAGACGTACAAGCCGCCGGACTGCCCGATGGTAACGATGACGATCTGCCCATCGGGGAAAATCAGCATTCCCACGATCGAGGTTGCGCTACCCGCAGGCGCGATCTGAACCCCTTGTTCCTGATCTATTTCCAAACCCCAGCCAATCGGCACGGAAATGGTGATCCAGAAGAACAGCGCACCACTGCTGGTCACCGTCGCCATGCTCGCCTCGTTGTTAGTGTTCAACGCCAGCGCCGGCGACCACAGGTTGTTAGGATCGCTTATACCCCCAGAGTTGCGACCAGCCATCACTCCCAAGCGGGCCGTTCGGCGCAACGTACGAGGCAAGGTTGCTGCTCGTACCAAAGACGAGTTGCGTCTGGCCGGTCGGAAACTGCACGATCCATGGTGCAGACATGTTGCGCCTCCAGTCCAAAGGGGAGAGACTCTCAACCTTCGAAGGCAACGTTGCAGTAAAGTAGGGCAGCGGGATGTGAACTAAATCACAATTCCAGCAGCTCATTTAAGGCTTCTGCCTTGATCGAGCGGAAACTCACGCTGGCCGGCTCATGGTCGACTACACCGTCGGCTAAAGCGGGGTAGGGGACGTTCGCGTCGGGGGCGCCAACTGCAGCGGTTGGATGGCGGAGTTGGGCGCAAAGCGGACCTTGACGCGAAGCGTTGCCGACGGCCGCTCTCCACCCGAAGCGGTCATTGGACAGGGCGTCCAGTATAAGACGGCTCCCCCGTCTTTAACCGCATCTTAGTTCCACTCGTGCTTCGATGGGCGGGTGCAAAATGCCGTCACGGGTCCGCCGCCGTCGGGTTGCAGAAACATGCGCCCCATCCTCGTCGTCGGCGCGGGCTTTGCGGGCGCCGTGCACGCGCGCGAACTGGCCGAGGCCGGGCACCGCGTCGATCTGATCGACCGGCGCCAGCACGTAGGCGGCAATGCCTATGACGATGCCTCGCCGGAAGGCGTGCGCCTGCACCGCTATGGCCCGCACCTGCTACACACCAGCAACGCCGAGGTAGTCGCCTGGCTCGGCCGCTTCACCGACTTCATTCCCTACCAGCACCGGGTCCAGGTACGGCTGCCGCACGGCCCCCCGGTTCCGTTGCCGATCAACCGCCGGACGATCAATCACGTATTCGGCACCGCGCTCGCCGATGCGGCCCAGGTCGAGGCCTTTCTCGCCAGCGTCGCCGTCCCGATCGCGGCCCCCGCCAACGCTGCCGAGCATCTCATGGCCCGGATCGGCCGCGAGCTGACGGACCTGTTCTTCCGTCCCTACACCCGGAAGATGTGGGCGCTCGACCTCGAAGATATGGATGCCGCAGTGGTCAAGCGCATCCCGATCCGCTTCGACGACGAAGACCGCTACTTCCCCGACGATCGCTATCAGCTCCTGCCACGGGATGGCTATGCGGCGGCGTTCCGCAGCATCCTCGATCATCCGAATATCAGCGTCTTGCTGTCGGTGCCGTTCGACCGCGCCATGCTGGCCGGCTATCGGGCCTGCTTCAACAGCATGCCGATCGACGAGTTCTTCGACTTCGCCCACGGCGCTCTGCCCTACCGTTCGATCCGCTTTCACCACCGGGCAGAGCCGGTGGGCTACGGCGGTGCGCGCGCGGCGGTGGTGAACTTCACCGATGACGGGCGGTTCACCCGCGAAACCGACTGGAGCCGCCTGCCCGGCCACCGCCTGCGCGCCACCGGATGCACGACGGTCACACTCGAGGAGCCCTGCGATTACGCAGAGAACGGTTATGAACGGTACTACCCGGTGAAAACCGCCGACCGCCGCTTTCAGCACGCGTACGACCGCTATAAGGCGCTGGCCGAAGCGAACGGCCGCTGCATCTTCATCGGTCGCTGCGGCACCTATCAGTATCTCGACATGCACCAGGTCATCAACCAGTCGCTCGCCTCGGTGCGCCGCTGGCTGGCCCGCAACGGCTGAGCACAACTCCCGGGCGTCGGCGTGGAGGTCACGGTCAAGGTCACACGGAGTTACACCGAGGCCCGACGGAGTTTCACGGAAATTCCAGTTCCAGACGGCTCAGCCAGCCGCCGGCGCGAAGCGCATAAGTTTATCTCCGTGAAACTCCGTCGGGCCTCGGTGTAACTCCGTGTGACCTTGACCGTGACCTCCTTTCATTTCTTCTCGCGCGCACAGACTCATTCTGGCGGTAGCTGCCAGACCGCTTCTGCGTCGAAATCGTGCCAGGCTTGCAACGCCTGATGCAGGCCCATGCGATTCGTTCTGCGCTGCGTGCCGCCCGCGTTTTGCAGTGGCTTCCAGCTTGTGTAGCCTGCGGCCACGGGCTGCCAAAGCCCGGCGAAGCCAGGAGGATTCCGGCCATGGAGCTCGGCTATTTCGCTATGCCGTCCCACCCGCCCGAAAGGAGCCTGAAGGACGGCCACGACTTCGACTTGGCGACGCTGCGCTGGCTCGACGAGTTGGGCTACAGGGAAGCCTGGATTGGCGAGCACCACACCGCCATCTGGGAGCCGCATCCTGCCCCCGACCTGCTGATCGCGCAGGCGCTGCGCGAGACGACGCGGCTGCGCATCGGCCCCGGCGGCTTCCTGCTGCCCTATCACCACCCGGCCGAGCTGGCGAACCGCGTGGCGATGCTCGATCACCTGTCGGGCGGGCGGCTCAATTTCGGCGTGGCTGCGTCCGGGCTGCCAAGCGACTGGGCGATGTTCCAGGTCGATGGCACCTCCGGCGTCAATCGCGAGATGACGCGGGAGGCGCTGGACATTATCCTGCGGCTGTGGAGCGCCGAGGAGCATTTCGTCTATCAGGGTAAGTTCTGGAAGGTGGAAAAACCCGAGCCATCGTTGGGCTTCCTCTATCCGCACATCCGTCCGTTGCAGCGACCGCATCCGCCGATCGGGGTCGCCGGCTTCTCCAAGAATTCGGACACGCTGAAGATTGCTGGCGAGAAAGGGTTCCTGCCGCTCAGCCTGAACCTGAATGCCGGCTACATCGCCAGCCATTGGGACGCGGTGGAGGAAGGTGCACGGCGTACCGGCCGCACGCCGCATCGCTCCGACTGGCGGCTGGTGCGCGAGGTGTTCGTCGCCGACACCGATGCTGAAGCCTGGCGGCTTTCGGTTGGCGACATGATGGGCCGGATGATGCGGGAGTATTTCCTGCAGCTTCTCGCCAATTTCTCCTTTCTCGAATTCCTCAAGCACGACCCCGATGTGCCGGACAGCGACGTGACGCCCGAATACTGCGCGCGCCACAACTGGCTGATCGGCTCGCCGGCGACGGTGGCGGAGAAGCTGGAGGCGATGCACGAGGAGGTGGGCGGATTTGGCGGGCTGCTGGTGTTCGGCTTCGATTATGCCGAGAAGCCGGAGGCGTGGCGCAACTCGCTTCGTCTGCTCGCCGAGGAAGTGCTGCCGCGCGTACGGCACCTGACGCCCGCGCGCGAGAAGGCCGCGGCATGAGCCGCGTCCTTCATCGCTCGGGTACCGTCCCGCCGATGGCGGTCGGGGGCGAGGGCGTGTGCCTTCGCCTCGCCGACGGGCGGGAGATCATCGATGCGTCGGGTGGCGCAGCGGTCGCCTGTCTTGGTCATGGCAACCGCCGCATCGCCGAGGCAATCGCCCGGCAGGCAGCGGCGGTGGCGTACGCGCATACCGGTAGTTTCATCAGTCGGCCGGCGGAGGAGTTGGCCGACATTATTCTGGACGGCTCGCCGGGCGGGTTGACGCACGCGTATTTCTGCTCGTCGGGCTCGGAGGGGACCGAGGCGGCGCTAAAGATCGCCCGGCAGTATTTCGTGGAGATCGGGCAGCCGACGCGCACGCGATTCATCGCGCGGCGGCAAGGCTACCATGGCAATACGCTCGGCGCGCTGGGGGCTGGCGGCAACATGATGCGGCGCGCACTGTATGAACCGCTGCTCAGCGACGCGTTCAGCCTCGTCTCGCCGTGCTTTGCGTATCGTTTCAAGCGGGACGACGAGAGCGAAGGGCAGTACGTCGATCGGCTGATTGATGAACTCGACACCGAGTTCCGGCGCGTGGGCCCGGAGACGGTGATCGGCTTCGTCGCCGAGCCGATTGTCGGCGCGACCACCGGCTGCGTGACCGCGTCGCCCGGCTACTTCAAGCGCGTGCGCGAGATCTGTGACCGGTATGGCGCTCTGCTGATCTTCGACGAGGTGATGTGCGGCATGGGCCGCACCGGCACGACTCATGCGTGGGAGCAGGAAGGTGCGGCGCCAGACGTGCAAGTGATCGCGAAGGGGCTCGGCGCGGGTTACCAGCCGATCGGCGGGATCCTGATCGCCGGTAAGATTGTTGAGGCGATCGGTGCGGGCTCCGGCGGGTTCATGCACGGGCATACTTACCAGGCGCATCCGGTCGCCTGTGCGGGCGCGTTAGAGGTGCAACGAATCATCCGCGAGGACAACCTGCTGGCGAACGTGCGCGAGATGGGCGCACGATTGGAACGCGCGCTGGTCGAGCGCTTCGGCAATCACCGGCATGTCGGGGACATCCGCGGGCGCGGTCTGTTCTGGGCGCTGGAGTTCGTGCGCGACCGCGGCACCAAGCAGGTATTCGATCCGGCGCTCAAGCTGAACGAGCGGGTGAAGCAGGCGGCGTTGGCGGAGGGCGTCGCGATCTACCCAATGGGTGGGACGATCGACGGCAAGCTGGGGGATCATGTGATCGTGGCGCCACCGTATATCGTGAATCCGCCGGAGGTCGATGAGATTGTCGAGCGGCTGGGCGCCGGTGTGGACGCGGCGTTGCGGGCGGTGTGAGGTGGATTAACGCGTTCGGGCAGTTTCGCCAAAAGCGACCTTCGATTGAGAAAGGAAAAGGTCAATCGCGATCTTGCCCTCGCGGAGTTCCCACTTATGAACGGTGTAGGTGCGCAGGCCGAGTTTTGTGAGCGGCTCTTCCGCCATCAAGCGATGGACGTCCGCTTCCTCGGAAACGTTGAAGATCGTCAAGCCGTTGCCGACGAGGCAGCCGGGTACGATGAATGGGCCAGAGCCCCACAGCACGCCCCGCTCTTCCAGATTGTTCATGTAGCGCAGATGCTCCGGCCGTAAGCCATGCCAACGGCCAAGCCCATGAGGATGGAGACCAGATAGCCGTTCATGGCCGCCTCCCTGTTCCTGCGGCCGCAGCACGAGCGGCCTATTCTGCGGTTTAAAGCAGCCAGGCCAACCAACGGGGGGCCGCGTGTATCGTTACAGTTGTCTCGACCGACATGCCTGGCCCGATCATGCGGTCGGGAATACCGTCGAAATCATCCACGAGGATTTTTACCGGGACACGCTGAACGATCTTGACAAAATTACCGGTGGCGTTCTCCGGCGGCAGCAGGGCGAAGTTCGAGCCGGTCCCGCGTTGAAAGCTATCGATATGGCCGTGCAGCGTGTGGTTCGGAAAAGCATCAACATCAATTGTGACCGGCTGGCCGGCGCGCATATGCGTCAGTTGCGTCTCCTTGAAATTGGCGATGACATAGATTTGGTTTGGGACCGCGAAAAACAGCGTTTGACCCGGCTGTACAAAGTCGCCCTCTTGCACGATGCGACTGGCGACCGTCCCCGCCGACGGCGCGTAAATTTTGGTGTAGGATAAATTGAGCTTCGCCTGATCAAGCGCTGCCTGGGCACGGACGACGTTGGCCTTCGCCTCTTCCACCTGGCTCCGCAGCACCTCGCTTTGCCCCTGAGCCGCCGCCAACGTCGCGGTGTCCCGCTGAAGTGCTGCTTCTCGCTGAGTGATGTCAGACTGCGCCTGCTGTGCCTGCTCCATTGTGCCGGCGCCATGTCTGGCCAAGTCCGTGAAGCGCGCGAGCTGCTGGCCGGCGAAGATCAGCGTGCCGCGGTCGCCCCCAAGATTGGCCTCATCCGCTGCGATAACCTTGCTCTGCTCGGCCAACTGCGATTCGGCGACGGTTTCCGCCCCCCGTGCGCTCTGCAGGTTTGCAGCGGCAATGTTGACGGCGGCCTGGTAGTCTCGCGGATCAAGTTGGACCAGAAGCTGGCCGGCTGCGAAGGAACTGTTGTCGGTTATGTAGAGAGCAGAGACATAGGCCGCGACCTTCGGCGTAACCGCAACGGTATCAGCCTGAATAGTCGCATCGTCGGTCTCGACGACATAAAGGCTCGGCACATAAATATATGCCGCTGCAGCAATCAAGGCGGCGCCGATTGCCGCCGGCCAGACAGGGACTCGCAGGCGCAGTCGCCTCGCCTTGGAAGGCTCGCGCTTCTCAAGGTCTGCGATGGGATCTTCCCTGGCCCGGTCGGGACCGGCCACGTCCCGCATGATCGCCAGATCGCTCGGGGCCGCAGTATCGGGTGTGAGCGTGAGAGTTGTCACGGTCATCGCTTTGCACTCCGGCTTGGAGACATCAACGGGACGAAACACAGTGCAACAAGGCCGATTGCGGCCATAAACAGGAAGGCATCGGCATAAGCCAGGGTATCGGCCTGACGGGCGGCTTCCTGGCTGAGCATGCCAATCGCCATGTGCTGCGACTGGGCGAGAGAATAGCCGCCGCGAGCAACCGCGAAATGGGCGGCTTGGTCCAACCAGGCCAGCGTATTGGATCCGCTGGCGAGTACATGCGCATACAGGAGGGACGAATGGAATGTCTCGCGCACGTCCAGGAGGATCGTCACGAGTGTGACACCGAAGGATGCCCCGAACTGGCGAAAGCTCATGTAGATGGCAACAGCGTCGAGCTGTTGTGCCAGAGGCACCTTGCCGATGGTACCGCTCGAAGTCGCCGACAGCATTGGCGCCAGGCAGAAGGCGTAAAGGATCAGCGGAAGCACATAGTAAGTATCCGGCGTGTCGGTCGTCATCAGCCGTGCGAACAGCAGCATCGACAAGACCAGCATCGTGAAGGCGAAGGTGATCGCCTTGCGTTGGCCGAACCGCGCGATGGCCTTGGTAACCGACGGCCTGATCGCGGCCGCTGTCAGGGCGTAGGCGCACATGATGCCGCCGGCCTGCGACGCGCTCAGGCGAAACGGGAAGACATTCCGCAGAAACTCCGGCAGGGCGTAGATGCTGCCCGAGAGGATGATGCCGGCGAACAAGCCCAGCGAGATTGCCGCCAGCACGTTCCTATTCGCCAAGAGCCTCAGATGCAGAAGCGGTGCCGTGTTCCGAGCGCTGAGCTGCCACGTGGCGAACAGTAGCAGCGCGATCAATCCCGTCCAGGTGAGCAACTGGATTCGCGCGGACCCGAACCAATCGTCGATCTCACCACGGCTCAGGACAATTTGCAGCGACACCACCGCGATGCCAAGCAACAGGATGCCGCGCTTGTCCACCACCTTTGCCCGCGCATCCGCAGGGCGCGGCACATCCGGAAAATACCGAAGCAGCAGCCGAATGGCGATCGCCGCGAACAACACGTTGGGAAGGAAGATCAGCCGCCAGCCGAAATTATCAGTGACGTAACCGCAAAAGAGCAGACCGATGGCCGTTGCCAGATAGAGCATGACGGAAACGCGCCCCATTGACAGGCTTCGCTGCGGCAAAGGCATTGTTATGTAGATGCCGGCGCGCCACCACATGGTCAGTCCGGCGCCTGCAAAACCTTGGATGGCGCGCCAGAACAGCAGCATAGTGAAGCCGGACGCCACTGCGCAGGCGACGGATGTGGCTGCAAAGACGGCCGCACTGCCGATGATGTAGCGGCGGTACCCAATAAGCCCGGCCATCCAGATGGAGAGCGGCACACCGAAGAACAGCGCAGAAAGGTACGTCGTAAGAATCCAGCTTGCCTGGTCCTGCGAGATGCCCAGCGTGCCAGCGATGTCCGGCAGTACAAGGTTCACACCGTCATAGGTGTAGAATTCCATCCAGGTCGCGAGACCAAGGCCGAGCAGCATGTACTTGCTTGGACTGGCGGTGGCCGGGACCGTCGCCGCATTGCCGGCCCGATGTCCCAGCATCGCTTCGGTCGTCATTGGCATCATGACTCACCTGGGTTTTCCCCGCTCCGCCAAGTGGCGACGGCGCCTATTGCCGGAAAGCCACGATCGAGGATGCTATGCTTCCAGAAGTCGGAAGTATGGGCGGCTCCGTTGCCGGACGCTATTGGCGAGATCGAGCTTTTTTGCGCCGTCGTGGAGGCAGGCGGCATCTCCGCCGGGGCCCTGGCCATGAGGTCTTCGCCGCCAGCTGTCAGCCGTCGCCTTTCGGCGCTCGAGGCACGCCTCGGCGTACGATTGGCCGAGCGGAACGCGCGGCGTTTCCGCCTGACGGCCGAGGGCGTGCTCTTTTATGAGCAATGCCGCAGCATCCTCGCGAACCTGCGCGACGCCGAAGCCGAGGTCTCGGCACGAGGGGCGGCAGCCCGGGGACTTCTCAAGGTTGGGGCTCCGATGGAACTTGGCCGGCGCCGGATCGCCGCGCTGCTCGCCGAATTCGCGGCACAGCATCCGGGACTGGAGGCCCATTTAGTGCTCTCCGATGCGGGCCTCGAAATCGGGCAAGACGGGATCGAGGTCGCCCTTCGGATTGACCGCCCCGATGATCCGGCGGCCATAACGCGCAAGATTGCGTCCACGCAGCGCGTGCTGTGCGGTGCACCCTCCTATTTCGCGGCGCGCGGAGTGCCGGAAAAGCCCGCCGATTTGCTTGGCCACGAATGCCTGCGCCTCGCCCGTCGGCATAGGTTGCACGATCTCTGGCGGTTCCGTACCGAGAACGGCGTGGCGGAGATCAAGGTCGGAGGCCATCTTTCCAGTATCAGCGGCGACGTGCTCCACGGCTGGGCGCTCGAAGGCCGTGGCCTTTCGTCAGAGGCCCTATGGGATGTCGCCGACGACCTGCGAGCCGGGCGCCTCGTTACGTGCCTGGCTGATTACTGGTGCGACGAAATCGAGCTCTTCGCCGCGTTTCAGCCGGGCAACCCGATACCGCCCCGCGTCCGGCTCTTTGTGGATTTCATGGTGGCCTCGACGCTCACCTCATAGTCCGAACGCCACAGATTGGCGCCACGGATTAAGTGGCGCCAATGCCACTCGCAAAGATCGAGTCGCACTTCGGGTCGGCAGTCGTCACCGCGCTGCCGCGCGCGTGGGGATCTGCGCCACTCCGATCAACACGACCAGCGTGCTGACCGCCAGCACCATCGTCAGCGCCGCCCCCTGGAATACATCGCCGCGGTCGGTCAGCGCAAAGATGCCCACCGGCATCGTCACCCAGCCCGGCGGATACACCATTACCGTGGCACCCAGCTCGCCCATCGACAGCGCGAAGCTGAGACTGAACGCGGCGATCATGTATGGCAGCAGCAGCGGCAACGTCACGCGCCGCAGCCGGTAGAATCCCCGCGCACCGAGGCTCGCCGCGACCTGCTCGTATTCGGGCGGCAACCTGGCGAGCCCAGCGGACAGATTTCCGTAAGCGAACGCACTCACCAGCACGAGATGAGCGACAATAACGATCGCCGTTGTCCCGTTCAGCAACACCGGCGGGCGGCTGAAGGCCACCAGCAAACCCAGCCCCACGGAAACCGAAGGCACGGCGCTCGGGACAAAGAACAGCACCCCAAGCACCTGTCTCGGCACAGGGCCGATCGCCCGCAGTGCGATGGCTGCCCAACTCCCCAATAACAGCGCGATGGCGCTGGCGACGGCGCCGGTGACCAGGCTGACGCGCAGTTGGGCGGCTGAATCCCCCTGGAGCACCGTGGCATAGTTGCCGAACGTGAGATGCGACGGCAGGATACCATTCCACTGGCCCGAAAAGCTTGCCAGCGCGATCATCGCCATTGGCAGCCCGTACACCACCCCGAACAGCAGCGTGAAAACGCCCCAAACGGCAAAGCGGTCGCGGTTAGACCAGACCAGCACGCGCGCCTCCGAACCGGCCGATCAGCGTGCGGTACAGCGCATAGAGCGCGAGCGACAGCACGACATTCACCACCGCGATAACGCAGGCGGTAGTGTAGTCGAATTCCTGGATCGCCTTGTCGTACACGAGCAGCGGCAAGGTAACGACCCCCTTGGCGCCGATAAAGAACACGATACCGAACTCGTTCACCGTCAGCAGCAGGCAAAGGCTGCCGCCCGCCAGCAACGCCGGCATCGCCGCTGGCAGGATAATCTGTCGCACAATCCGCCAGGCTCCGGCGCCAAGGCTGCTGGCGACCTCGATCTGCGACGTCTCGATCAAAGAGAAGCTGGCGAGCAGCGGCCGCATGATGAACGGGGTATAGACGGTTATCTCCGCCAGGATCACGCCCCATATCGAATATAGGAAATCAAGTGGTGGGACATGCGTGCCCTGCAACTGCATCAGCGCGCCGTTTACCAGCCCGGCCGAGCCATAGATAAAGGTAAAGGCCAGCGCCACCAGGAAGGTTGGCAGCGCGATGATGGTGTCGATCAGCCGCGCGACCAGCCGCACGCCCGGAAACGGAACGAAGGTCAGGATCAGCGCAAGGGTGAAGCCAAGCAGGATGCACCCGGCGGTGGCGGCGAGCGCGATCTCGACCGTGTGAAACAAAGCGTTGCGGAACAGGCTGGTGCCGAGGACCGCGGCGTAGGTTCCAGGAGCGAAGACGCCGGCGGAGTTGGTCGCCGATTGCGCGACGATCAGCGCCAGCGGATAGAAGAACAGCGCGCCCAGGAGAATAAGGGGCGGCAGTATCCATGCGCCACCCAGATCCCGAGGGGCAGCACGGGCCGGAAGCGCAAGGTCACTCGGCATCGGCAGGTATCAGAGTTGCCTCATCCGGCGGGAAATGCAGCGTTACCGGCGAACCCGGCTGTGGCGGATCGCGCAGTGGTGTACACACCATGCGCAACGGCGAGCCCATAACCTCAAGCTCGATATTGTGCAGATCGCCCTGCCACTGCACGGCGCGCACTGTGCCGGCAAGTGCGTTATCGGCTACGTCGCTGCGGGTCAGGGTAACCGCGTGCGGACGGACGCAGAGCAAAGCCTGAGCGCCAGGCAGTTTCTCGCGCGGCGCCATTGCCTGTAACCTGGTATCGCCAAGCCGGACCGAAACCAGGCCGGTGTCCAATCCAGGCTGTTCCAACTGCACCGGCAGCAGATTGGCGCGCCCCAGGAACTCGGCGGCGAACCGGTTGGGTGGATTCCTATACAACACGTGTGACAGCCCCTCGGCCATCAGCTTGCCGCCGCGCATAATCGCGATGCGGTCGGCGAGTGTGAGCGCCTCGGTCTGGTCGTGCGTAACGTAGAGCACCGTCAGCGATGGCAGCTCCCGATGCAGTCTGGCGAGCTCCGCCAGCATTGACCGGCGGATCTGCGCATCCAGCGCCGAGAGTGGCTCGTCCAACAGCAGTACGCGCGGCCTGATCGCCAGCGCTCGCGCGATCGCCACGCGCTGTTGCTGACCGCCCGATAATTGCCGCGGATACCGTTCGGCGTATTCTGCCATCCCGACCATGGCAAGGCACGTCTGGACCTGGCTTCGCACCAGTGCTTCCGGCGCCCGTCGCGCATGCAGACCGAAGGCGACATTGTCCGCCACGCGCATGTGCGGAAACAGCGCATAGTTCTGGACCACCATGCCGATATCGCGAGCATGCGGCGGCAGATCGGTGACATCAAGCTCGCCAATTCGCACCCGGCCGGCGACGGGTCGCACGAATCCGGCGAGTGCGCGCAGTGCGGTGGTCTTGCCGCAGCCGGACGGCCCGATCACTGCCATGATCTCGCCGGGCTCCACCGACAGCGTAAGCGCATCCAGCGCCACGCTGCCCTTATAGGCGACCGTCACGCGATTAAAACCGATGCCGCTTGCCGGCGCGGCATCGGCTCGCGCCACGGTCCTGCTGCGGTCGACCGCCGAGGCCAGCGCAGCGCCGGACATCGTTAGCTGCCAGTCACGTCGTGCCAGCGCGAGACATCCGCCGGCAGGTCGGTGAGCACCGCCTGCCAGTCAGGTGTCCATACCTCGACACTGTTCATGAGAGATTTCAACGTCTGGTAGTTTTTGTCGGTCGGATGCACGTCATCACGCACCGGCAGCCCCTCGGCGATAGCGCTGACTTGCTCCTGCGCTGGCTTGCCCAGCAGGAAGTCGATCAGCTTGCGCCCGTTGTCTGCGTGCGGCGCGCCCTGCACCAGAGCGATGTAATAGGGGATCGCGAAGGTGGACGCCTTGCCATCCGGGCCAGCCGGCCAGAAGATGCGGATGTTCGGATTGCCCGCCATCTGCGAGATGTTCATCTGCACATCGCCGTTGGCCACGTAGATCTCGCCCTTGTTGACCAAGGCCGTCAACTTGCCGGTCGATGAAGACGGGCCAAGGTTGTTGGCCTGCAACTTATGCAGGTAGTCGAAACCGGCGTCCTTGCCGCCGAAGGCGTGGATCACCTGCAGCATGACCGCGGTTCCGTCGCCGGCCTGGCCGGGCGTGGAGTACTGGATCTTGTTCTTGAATTTTGGGTCGAGCAGGTCGTCGAATGTCTTCGGCGGCTCATGCAGTGCCGACGCATCGTAGATGAAGTTCAGATAGTCGTTCACCAGCGCGTAGTAGCGCCCCTCGGGGTCTTTGCTGCCAGTCGGAATGGCGCTCGCTGCTTCGGGCGTGTAGGGCTGCAACAGTCCGCTCTTGGCCGCGTTCTGGATGAACGGCGGCAGCGTCACAAGCACGTCCGCCTGTGGGTTCGCCTTTTCCTTCGCGATGCGGTCCACCACGACGCCCGAGCCGCCCTCGATATATTGCACGCGGATGCCGGTGGCCTTGGTGAAGGCATCAAATTCCGTCTGGTACCAGTTTGGCGAGCCGTCATGCAGCCCGTCGGCGCTGTAGATGGTAACAACGCCCTGCGCCAGCGCCGGTCCGGCGACGATGGCGGCCAGCAGCGCGGTGCCAAGCGCAAGCGTCGCACGCTGAGTGTGCATGGTCTCTCCCCCGATTATGGAACTACGTCCCGCGTCCTTGCGATGACGGTTTTTCCGGTCCGGTGCGCCCACCGTAAAGTGATGGATTGATGACGGCCAGCCCCGGCGGGCGAACGCGGCTTGACTGGCGGCTGCATCCCAGCTAAATGAGAATGCGTCGCACCCGCATCTTCCCTCCACCCCGCGGAGGCGACAGCAACCGGAAGGCACCTGATGACCATGCGGAGACATGCCCGGCGGGTTGCCGCCGATGCTGGCGGCCGCCATCTGCTCTCGGCGTCCATTCTCTGGATCCTTCTCGTCTGTGCAACGACAGCCGGCCACGCACAGACCGGCACCCAGCCAACATCGGCGCAGCCCTCGTCTGCAGCCGATGAGAGCGAGCCCGGATTCTTCACCAACCTGTTCGCGCCCTCGCGCAGCAACCTGCTGGGCGACATGTTCGGGTTGCGCACCGTACTCGGCCGTTACGGCATCACGCTCAACCTGACCGACACCGATGAGGTGCTCGGCAATTTATCAGGCGGCATCAGGCGGGGCGCCACCTATGAAGGCCTGACCACCCTGACCGTGCAACTCGACACGCTCAAGGCGTTCGGCTGGGCCGGCGGGACGTTCAATATCAGCGGCCTGCAGATCCGCGGACGCGACCTGAGCCAGTACTACCTCGACAACCTGCAGACGGCGAGCGGCATAGAAGCCGACGATACGACCCGGCTGTGGGAAATCTGGTACGACCAGGCATTCCTCGACAACAAAGCGGACGTGAAGATCGGCCAGCAGAGCCTCGACCAGGAGTTCATCGTCAGCCAGGGATCCAGCCTGTTCATCAACACGATGATGGGCTGGCCGCTGGTGCCGTCGGACGATCTCTATGCCGGCGGACCGGCCTATCCGTTGTCCTCGCTAGGGGTGCGGCTGCGGGTCCAGCCGGGCGGTGGCTTCACCGTGCTCGGCGGCGTGTTCCAGGATAATCCGCCCGGCGGCCCGTTCGACGATGATTCGCAATTGCGTGGCACCACGCGCTGGGGCGGCAATTTCAACCTGCGGACTGGCGCCCTGTTCATCGCCGAGTTGCAATATGCGCTGAACCAGCCGTCCACCGGGGAGATGGCGCGTCCAGGTCAGCAATCAGGACTTCCTGGCACGTACAAGCTGGGCTTTTGGTACGACACCGCGCCGTTCCCCAGCCCTCGCTTCGACAATACCGGCCTCTCGCTCGCCAACCCGAACAGCGACGGCGTGCCGGTCACGCTGCTGCATAACTGGAGCATTTATGGCGTAATGGACCAGGTGGTGTGGCAGCCGGACCCACAGGCGGCGCGCGCGGTTGGCGTCTTTGCGCGCATAATGGGCGCTCCCGGCGACCGCAATCTGATCGATTTCAGCGTGAACGCCGGCGTGACGCTGAAAGCGCCTCTGCCCGGGCGTGACAACGACACGTTCGGCGTCGGTTTCGGCGTCGCCAAGCTGAGCGGTGCCGCGGTCGGCCTGTCGCAGGACACCGCATTCTTTACGCAGAACCCCTCCTATCCCGTGCTCGGCAGCGAGACCTTCATCGAGGTCACCTATCAGGCCCAGGTGGCGCCCTGGCTGCAGGTGCAGCCGGACTTCCAATACGTGTTCAATCCCGGCGGCGGTATCCCGAATCCCGACAATCCGACGCAACGGCTCGGCAACGAACTCGTCCTCGGCGTGCGGACGAACGTTACGTTCTGATGCCGCGGCCTCCTCAACTCAATCCGCCCAGTTCCATCGCCATACTGGCCGCACCCCCCAGGATGACCACCACCAGCGGCGGCACCCGCCACACGGCCAGCAGAACGAACCCGGTCAGCGCCAGCCCGAAATCCGTCGGACGATGCACCGCGCTGGTCCAGACCGGTGTGTAGAGCGCTGCCGCCAGCACCCCGACCACCGCGGCGTTCACTCCCCGCATGGCCGCCTGGGCGCGCGGTCGCGATCTCAGCGCATCCCAGAACGGCAGCGTTCCGAGCAGCAGCAGCATGCCCGGCAGGAAGATGGCCGTCAGGGCGAGGACCGCGCCCGCCACCCCGCCAGGGCCAACCAGCATCACCGCACCGAGATAGGCGGCGAAGGTAAACAGCGGCCCAGGCACCGCCTGCGCCGCACCATAACCAGCAAGGAACGCCGGGTCAGAGACCCAGCCCGGCCTCACCACCGCGTCGCGCAGCAGCGGCAGCACGACGTGGCCACCGCCGAACACCAGGGCGCCAGACCGGTAGAATGCATCGAACGCGCCGATCGATGTGCTCACCCCGCGCAGCAGCGGCGGGAGCAGCAGCAGCGCGAAGAACGCTGCCAGGAACACCGCGCCGGCGCGGCGCGAGACCGGCATCGCCAGTTTCTCGGGCACCACCTCCGCCGCCGGGCTGCGGCAGAGCCACAGTCCGACGAGTCCACCCAGCACAAGCGCCCCGATCTGCCCCGACGATCCTGCCGCCGACAGCACCAGTACTGTCGCGACCGTCGCGATCGAGGCCCGCTCGCGGTCCGGGGCCAGCGAGCGCGCCATCCCCCAGACCGCCTGCGCAACAACAGCCACCGCGACCAGCATCAGCCCGTGCAGCAGCCCCGCACCCACGGCGGTACCGGCGATGCTGCCGGCGCCCCAGGCGAACAGCACCATCAACACCGCCGAGGGCAACGTGAACCCCGCCCAGGCCGCCAGACCCCCAAGATATCCGCCACGCAGCAGGCCAATCGCGAATAGCGTTTGGCTCGAGGCAGGTCCCGGCAGGAACTGGGCCAGCCCGACCAGGTCAGCGAAGGCACGCTCGTCCAGCCAGTGGCGGCGCTCGACGAAGGCGGCGCGATAATAACCGAGATGTGCGATCGGGCCGCCGAAGCAGCTCAGGCCGAGCCGGGTAGAGGCCAGCAGCACCTCGACCGCGGAGCCGACCCGTTCCGGCCGTTCGAGCCGGGGTTCGACGGTGGTTTCGGCCGCACTGCGGGGATCCATTATGTTCGGCCTCCGTCGCGTGTTCCGCACACGACGGCGGGAAAGCCGGCATCCGGCACGTGCTGCACTCTATCGTTCTTTCGGGCGGCCGGCACAAAGCGGGTGGCATTGACACGCATGCGGGCCGGTCGGGCTGGTAGCGCCGAGGAATCCCATAGGATACGATTGGTCGGACGTTTGAGGTCGCGGCACATGGGTCATGAAGAGAGTCGGAACCCGATCGTGGTCCTCCAGACTGCCGATGTGCGGGTTGTTGAGTATGTTCTGCATGCGGGTGATGCTCACCCCTGGCACTATCACTCGGAAGTGTCTGACACCTTCTACTGTCTCGCCGGCCTGATCGGGATCGAGACCCGGGAGCCGCCGGCAGAGGTTATCCTGCGTCCTGGTGAGAAATACAGCGTCTCCGCGAAAGTGGTTCACCATGTGAAAAACGCCGGCGAGGGCCAGAGCCGTTACCTTTTGCTGCAGGGAACTGGCACCTATGACTTCAACAGGGTGGACTAGTGCCCTGCGCCATTGATGCTGCGGTGAAGCTCTGAGTTCGGGGGTGGTTCGTGGGCATTTCAACACGAAGGACACGAAGAGCGCGAAGGTCGCGAAGGATGTCTTCAGGTCGTCGCCAGGCTGGTCCCCCGCCGTCTCTGCTGCGAATGCGCCACAGCTCTTCTTCGTGCCCTTCGCGATCTTCCTGCCCTTCGTGTTGAAATGCCCGCGGCGCGCCCCCGCACTTGCCGATCCGGGCACGAACCTGGCGCCATCGATTCGGAACCCGGCGCCGAAAGTTCGCGCCCTGCGAAGGCACCGACCCAGAGGTTCGCCGTGACATCAATGACGTAAGGCACTGGTGCTGCCCGTGTCCCGTCGAAAAGACATGGCGCCATGTCTGCTCCTGGCCCGGCGTGACAGGGCAGCATCCCTGCGCTAGTAGCCCATTCCGCCTCTCCCGCAGAGCGGGAGAGGTGAAATTGGGGTGCCATGACCAGCAGCAACGACATCCGCGCCAGTTTCCTCGACTATTTCGCCCGCCACGGTCACCAGGTGGTCGAAAGCTCCCCGCTCGTGCCCCGCAACGACCCCACCCTGCTGTTCGCCAACGCGGGGATGGTACAGTTCAAGAACGTCTTCACCGGCCAGGAGAAGCGGTCGTATTCGCGCGCGACCACCGCGCAGAAATGCGTGCGCGCCGGCGGCAAGCACAACGACCTCGACAATGTCGGCTACACCGCCCGCCACCACACCTTCTTCGAGATGCTAGGCAATTTCAGTTTCGGCGATTACTTCAAGGACGACGCCATCGCCTTCGCCTGGGAGCTGGTGACGCGAGACTTCGGGCTGCCTCGCGATCGGCTCATGGTCAGCGTCTATGTGGACGACGACAATGCAGCGGCGATCTGGAAGAAAGTGTCCGGCTTGCCGGACCAGAAGATCGTTCGGCTGACCGACGCCAATTTCTGGCGCATGGGCGATACCGGCCCATGCGGCCCGTGCTCGGAGATTTTCTACGACCACGGCCCCGAGGTTCCCGGTGGCCCGCCAGGCTCAGCGGACGAGGACGGCGATCGCTTTGTCGAATTCTGGAACCTCGTGTTCATGCAGTTCGAGGAGAGCGTATCCGGCGCCCGCACTGCCCTGCCGCGACCCTCGATCGACACCGGCCTGGGGCTGGAGCGCTTCGCCGCTATCCTACAGGGCAAGCACGACAACTACGACATCGACCTGTTCCGTGCCCTGATCCTGGCCAGCGCCGAGGCCAGCGGCACCGACCCGGACGGCCCGGAGCGGATCCACCACCGGGTGATTGCCGACCATCTGCGCAGCACGTCCTTCCTGATCGCCGACGGCGTGCTGCCCTCCAACGAGGGACGCGGCTATGTGCTGCGCCGGATCATGCGCCGCGCCATGCGCCACGCCCACATGATGGGCGTGTACGAGCCGCTGATGTGGCGGCTGGTGCCGGCGCTGGTGCGCCAGATGGGCGCCGCCTATCCCGAGCTCGGCCGTGCCCAGGCGCTGATCGAGGAGACGCTGCAGCTCGAGGAGACTCGCTTCAAGGCAATGCTGGACCGCGGCCTGCACCTGCTTGCCGAGGAAACCACGCGCCTCGGCCATGATCAGGCCCTGCCCGGCGATGTCGCATTCCGTCTCTATGACACATACGGCTTCCCGCTCGACCTGACCCAGGACGCGCTGCGCGAGCAGGGCAGGGGGGTCGACCTCGCCGGGTTCGAGCGGGCGATGGAAGAGCAACGCGCCCGCGCTCGTGCCGCCTGGGCCGGATCGGGCGAAGCAGCGACGGAAGGCGTGTGGTTCGGGATCAAGGAACGGGTCGGCGCCACCGAGTTCCTGGGTTACTCCACCGAGACCGCGGAAGCCGAGATTGCCGCCCTGGTGGTGAACGGTGCGCCCGTCGATTCCGTGCCCGCCGGCACCGAGGTGGCCGTGGTGCTGAACCAGACGCCCTTTTACGCCGAGAGCGGCGGACAGGTCGGCGACACTGGCATCATCTCCGGGCCCGACGGTCTGCGCATCGCCGTCAGTGACACACAAAAGAAGCTGGGCGACCTGTTCGTGCATCTGGGCGTTGTGGCGTCAGGCGCGGCTCGCGTCGGAGCTCCGGTGCTCGCCGATGTCGATCACGCGCGCCGCACCACGATCCGTGCGCACCACTCGGCGACGCATCTGCTGCACGAGGCGCTGCGTCGCACCCTCGGCACGCACGTGACGCAGAAGGGCAGCCTCAACGCACCGGACCGGCTGCGCTTCGACATCAGCCAGCCCCGCCCGATCACCGGCGACGAGCTGGCAAAGGTCGAGGCCGAAGTGAACGCCCGGATCCGCGAGAATTCCGAGGTCACGACAAGGCTCATGACGCCCGACGCAGCGGTCGAGATGGGCGCGATGGCGCTGTTCGGGGAGAAATACGGCGAAGAGGTGCGCGTCGTCGCGATGGGATCGCCGGAAGGTAACAAGCCGGCGTGGTCGATCGAGCTGTGCGGCGGCACGCATGTTCGCCGCACCGGTGACATCGGCTATTTCAAGATCGTCGCCGAGACCGCGGTTGCGGCCGGCGTGCGGCGGATCGAAGCGGTCACCGGCGCTGCCGCCGAAGCAGTGGTGGCCGGCATGGAGCGCATCCTGCACGAAATCGCCGGTACGGTACGCGCCGCTCCGGCCGAGCTTGTCGGCCGTGTCACTGCGCTGTCGGACGAGCGGCGCAGGCTGGACCGGCAGGTGACCGACCTGCAGCGCAAGCTGGCGACCGGTACCGGCGATGGAGCGGCGGCGATCGAGGAAGTGAACGGCGTGCGCCTGGCAGCCCGCAACGTGGGCGAGATCCCGGCGCGCGAGCTGAAGAGCCTTGCCGACGAGATCGGCCGCCAGCTTGGCAGCGGCATTGTGGCGCTGGTTTCGACCGCGGAAGGCAAGGCGAACGTCGTCGTCAGCGTCTCATCCGACCTGACGGACCGCTTCAACGCGGTGGATCTTGTGCGTGCGGCGTCAGCCGCGGTGGGCGGCAAGGGCGGCGGCGGGCGGCCCGATCTGGCACAGGCCGGGGGACCCGACGGGACGCGTGCCGATGCCGCGCTCGGCGCCGTGCGCGAGGCATTGACATAATCCACCTCTCCCGCTCCGCGGGAAAGGTCGGTTCGCCCAGCGAACCGGGTGAGGGTGTCCGTGCCCCTCCCGCACACCGGGAGAGGTGGATTATGCTGTGTCGCAACGCGAGCGAGGACCCACCGCATGGCCGGCCTGGTTGAAGCCAAACTTGCCGAGCTCGGCATCACTCTGCCGAGGCCGATGGCACCTATCGCCACTTACGTCCCCTTCGTCGTCGTCGGCAGTCTGGTGGTGATCTCCGGTCAGCTTCCGGCCGTCGACGGCCGGGTCGCGATCACCGGCAAGCTGGGCAGCGGGCTCGCCGTCGAGCAGGGCCAGCAGGCGGCGCAACGCTGCTTCATCAATGTCCTCGCGCACCTCAAAGCCGCCGCCGAGGGCGATCTGGACCGGGTCCGTCGCGTCGTCCGCCTGGGCGGTTTCATCGCCTGCGCCCCCGACTTCTCCCAACAGGCGCAGGTTATGAACGGCGCATCCGACCTCGCCGTTGCGGTGTTCGGGGAAGCCGGTCGGCACGCCCGTACCACCATCGGCGTCGCGGCCCTGCCGCTCGATGCCGCGGTCGAGGTCGAGGGGATGTTCGAACTCGAATGACCGTGGCCGGCACAGCGAAGCAGGGCCCTGACCATGCCTGACGGATCGGCCGCGCTGACGATGGCGCTCCATACCGCGATCGCCGACATCCCGGCGGCCGAGTGGGACGCCTGCGCCGGACCGGATAATCCGTTCGTCAGCCACGCCTTCCTCAGCGTCCTGGAAGACAGCGGCTCGGCCGGCGCCCGGACCGGCTGGCTGCCCCAGCATGCAGCGCTGCGCGACGAGGCCGGCACGCTCGTCGGCGTGGCGCCCATGTACGCCAAATCGCACAGCTACGGCGAATACGTATTCGACCATGGCTGGGCGCATGCCCTGGACCGTGCCGGCGGCGATTACTACCCGAAGCTACAGGTTGCGGTGCCGTTCAGCCCGGTACCAGGTCCGCGGCTGTTGTGCCGTCCCGGCAGCGGATTGCCCGCTTCCGTGCTGAGCGGCGCGCTGGCGCAGGCGTGCCGGGAGTTGAACCTCTCCTCTGTCCACGTGACGTTCTGTACCGAGGCGGAGTGGGCCACGCTCGGCGAGTCCGGCTGGCTGCAGCGGCTCGGCATGCAGTTCCACTGGGAAAATGCAGGCTACACCAGCTTCGAGGACTTCCTCGCCGCGCTGTCGTCACGCAAGCGCAAGGTGCTGCGGCGGGAGCGGCGCGATGCCAATGCCGCCGGCCTGACCTTCCACGCGCTAAGCGGCACCGATATCACCGAGCGGCACTGGGATGCGTTCTATCGGTTCTATTCCTCGACGGTGGATCGCAAATGGGGCAGCGCGTACCTGACTCGCCGTTTCTTCTCGCTGCTGGGCGAACGGCTCGGCGATCGGGTGGTGCTGATGCTGGCCGAGAACGCCGGCAAGCCGGTGGCGGGCGCGCTCAACCTCGCGGGCGCGGACGTGCTGTACGGCCGTAACTGGGGTTGCCGCGGCGACTGGCCGTTCCTGCATTTCGAGCTTTGCTACTATCGCGCGATCGATTGGGCGATCGCACACGGCTTCGCCCGCGTCGAGGCCGGCGCGCAGGGACGCCACAAGATTCAGCGCGGCTATATGCCGAAACCAACTTTCTCGGCGCACTGGATCGCGCATCCCGGACTGCGTCGCGCGGTCGCCGATTTCCTCGACAGCGAGCGGCTCCAGATCCGTGCCGAGATGGCGGCCCTTGCCGAGCAGTCACCGTTCCGGCAGGACGACGATTGAGCGCCTTTGGGGCGCCATGGGTGACTTCGGGGTGTCCGAGGCCGACCAGGAACCCAGAGCCATGCCGCTGAGCCATATCAAACGTCCGGAAGGATGACCACCACCGGGACCCTCAAATCCGGCCTTTGTGCCGGCCATCACGACGTGGGATTGCGTTCGCCCGAGCGTCAATCCCTCGGCCCGTCGGTATCAGGCTCGCCCCGTCCCTGAAGGTTCCGTGCGCGGAGCTATCGTTCGCGGCGCACACGAATTTGCTGGACGGCTGATTTCAGCGCAGCGAGGCGATGGGCGCAAACTCCCCAGAGGATTTCCGGCCGCACCCCGCCGTAGTCATGGCGTAAAACGTTCCCGATCCCGGCGATCTCCCGCCAAGGGATGTCCGGTTCGGTTGCCTTCAGGCGGTCGGGGATCCGGCGGCTCGCCTCAGAAATGATTTCGAGATTGCGCTCGACCAGTTGACGGACCTGCCGGTCGGCGACGAATCGCTCGAAGTCCAACCCGGCCGTATCGGCGTCGATGTTGGCGATCGCCTCGAGAATGTCGTCGACATGTGACCGGGGATCGCGTCGTGGCGGCATCAGAACACCGTCTCGGCCTCGGCCAGTATGCTGTCGCGGATGCCCGGCTTGAGAGCCTCCCTGTCGATGACATCGACCGAGCGTCCGAGCCGATCCGCAAGCAGGTTCTTCACTCCAACCAGATCGAGCAGGTCAAATTCCGCGGCGGGGTCGATATCCACGAGCACATCCACGTCGCTGTCAGGCCGTGCCTCGCTTCGTGCCACGGACCCGAACACGGCGGCCGATGCGATGCCGCGCTTCCGCAACTCGGGTTCGAGCGCCCTCAGCGTCGCGATGATGTCACCTTTTTGGGGTGTGGCGTGGCCACCGGTTTCGCGCTCGACCATCAACCGGAGCGCCTCGCGGACAACCTCGCTGGCGTTGTTGTAGAGGCCGGTTGCCACCAAGCGCCGGACAAACTCCTCCAAGGCTGATGTGAGGGATACGTTCATCGAGTTTGGGCCCCAGCGCCTGGCCAAAATGGGGCCTCAAGCAGGGTTTAGCAATCTTTGTTATCCCGCACCACAATAACGCGCGCAGATGAATGATGGCCACCCATCGTCCGACCGGAAACGGGAGCGCGGCCCGATCATTGCCGCGGTCAGTGCCGATGTCATGCCATCGGCTGTCGCCAGCGGACCGGACAGCGGTTGCGCGTTATCTGCGCAGCCTCAAATAGGCCCTACCCCAACCCTCGCGCTCTCTCCCGCATGGCGCGAGAGAGCGGTGGGGGGCTGCGGTCCCGGCTTCAGCGAAGCCGCTAATACGGAAGCCGCGCCTCGGCCTTCATGATCGCAGCGTCAAACGCCGCAATGACCTGCCCGTGGGTCGAGCGATCGTTCATCTTCTCGACATGGCTGTATCCGCGCAGCACCGCCTCGGTACGCAGCAGATCTTTCGCCTCCTCGAAGGCGCGTGGATCGCGCAGCACGCGCGCCGCCGCCTGCAAGGCGCCCATCGCACAACGCCGGCCGCGCACCGTCTCGTAACGGCCCTGGACCCACTTGTCTTCCAGTTCGATCAGCGCCCGCGCTGCCCGCAGAAGCTGTACCGCCGAGATCTCGACGGGCAGCACAACCTCCCCGGGAGCCAGTGACCACAGCGGCAAGACACGCGCGTGCGCGGCCAGCGTCGTCGCCACCTCCCTTAAACGGCCCCAGATGCCCGGAGCCGGCTGTGGCGCCGGCATGGGCAGACGGACTGGAGCAACCCGAAACTCCGTTCCATCGAATGGCATCTTCACTGCCCTTTCGTTGCAGAAGGTGGGACTTTAACGCCGATTGAGGATATGTGTTCTGCTCATCTCATTGTGCCCTTGTCTTCGCGGCCTCGGGATCAACACAAGACCGTGAGCATCCGGTCAGCGTCCGCGAAAGACCGGGCGCCGTTTCTCGGCGAACGCCGCAACCGCTTCGTGGTGGTCCTCCGACAATCCAAGACGTGCCTGGTGGATCGCTTCGAGTTCGCACACCACGGCGAGCGGTTCGGTTTCGGCAGCGTTCAGGTTCTTCTTCATATAGCCATAGGCAAGGCGCGGACCGTCTGCCAACCGACGTGCCAGCGTGGCGGTCTCATCCGCCAGCGCGGTGTCATCGACCACACGCGTGACGAGTCCGATCCGCTCCGCCGCGACGGCGTCGATCATGTCACCCAGGAGATAGAGTTCGCGTGCCTTGGCCGGGCCCACCAGCCGCGTCAGCAGCCAGGATCCGCCAAAGTCCCCCGAATAGCCAAGTCCGGCGAATCCCGTGCCGAAGCGCGCCGAACGGGCAGCCAGCCGCAGGTCGCACGCCATCGCCAGTCCCAGCCCGGCACCCACCGCCACGCCGTTGACCATCCCCACGATGACCTTGGGCAGCCGCCGCATGAGTTGCGGCAGTTCGTGCATGCGCCCGAGCCGCTCGATCCGCTGCTCGAACGTCTGGTGCCGGCGGTTCGGCATGTCCTTCACGTCGCCGCCGGCCGAGAACGCCCGGCCGGCGCCGGTGATCACGATCGCGCCAACCGCGTCATCCGAGCCAAGCCGGGTCAACGCGGCATGAAGATCGCGCAGCATGTCCTGCGACAGGGCGTTCAGCCGTTCCGGTCGGTTCAGGGTGAGGGTGGCGACCCCGTCGGCGACGCTCTCGGTCATGTCGGGCATGGCGGCGCTCCGCTCGTTTCCGGGCGGTGAGCTTGGCGGGCAGGTGGGTGCGGGGCAAGCGATAAGTGCCCCGCCGACAGCAAGTGGACACGGAGTGCACCGAGTTCCCACGGAGTTTCACCGAGACGGGTTTAGTACCGATCGTCCAGTACAACCATCCGGTCGTCCGCATGAATTTCTTCTCTGTGAAACTCCGTCCGAACTCGGCGCCCCCCGTGTCCACTTGCTTATTCAGCAGACGACCAGGCACCCCACCGCAAACCGCTCTCAACCTCCCGACCTTGTCTCGCGCCATCGTCGCCATCCCGAAGCACGCAGCTCGCAGGCAGGGCAGGTGCCGCAGCCGTAGCCCCACTCGTGACGATGCGAGCGATCGGCAAGATAGCAACTATGGGTGTGCTCGATGATCAGTTCGACCAGCGCCATGCCGCCCAGGGTCAAGGCCAGTTCCCAGGTCGCCGCCTTGTCCCGCCACATCAGCGGCGTTTCCAGCACGAAGCGCCGCTGCATGCCCAGATTGAGCGCGAGCTGCATTGCCTTGATCGTATCGTCGCGGCAGTCGGGATAACCGGAATAATCAGTCTCGCACATCCCGCCGACAAGACGGCGAATGCCGCGCCTGTACGCCACTGCTGCGGCATAGGTCAGGAACAGCAGGTTGCGCCCCGGCACGAAGGTGTTCGGCAATCCTTCATCCGTCATTGCGATAGCAGTTTCAGTGGTAAGCGCTGTCCCTCCGACTGCTGCCATCCCGCCGGTGATGTCCACCAGATGGTCCGGCCCAAGCCGCTTGCGCCAATCGGATATCTTCGAGAGGCATTCGCGTATCGGCATCCGGCAAGTCAGCTCGACGGCATGTCGCTGTCCGTAATCGAAGCCGATCGTTTCGACATGCTCATAGCGGGCCAGCGCCCAGGCCAGGCAGGTCGCCGAGTCCTGGCCGCCGGAGAATAGAACGAGTGCGCTCTCGCGGTGCATGCGGTGCTACTCCATCGATTCTGTTACCGCGTCCGCTCATCGCCTGCGGCGTGGACGCCGCCACTCCCGCCGTCGCCGTGGCGCCGTAGGGCGGAAAAGCGAAGCGCATTCCGACAGCAGCCCCCCCTGATGGGATTCTGATACCCGAACCGTCATGGGTCGGCAGCCAAGCCCCTAAGCGAACAGGAAGACAGCAGCCGCGACCGCGCAGGTCCAATGGTTGTTCGAGCCGCACACCGCCGTGGCCGTGATCGATTGGCTATCGATGATCAGACTGCTGAGTTCGTAAATCTGTTTGCGCTCGTTCCATGCCGCCTCGGGATCGAAATCAAGCCCCAGCGTCGAGGCCAGCATCGTCGCGGCAAGGTCCTCGGCTTCCTCGCCGCTCTGCTCGGCGGTCATGCCGTAGCCATGCCGCTCGGAGATATAGCCATACATCTCCGGATCCGCCGGCCGGGCCAGACCCAGGCTGGCGTAGATATGGCGGCCGAACTCATTGGTCTCCGACCTGGCCAGGACGCAGAACGTGATATCCCCAGGTCTGAGCATTTCAACCCCGGCATCGCGCGGGACAACCTCGCAGCGCGGCGGCAGAATGGACGACACATGGACCAGGTTCTGCTGTTCGATATCGGCATCCCGCAAGGCAAACTCGAACGCGGTCAGGGAATGACGATGCACGCCGACGCCTCTGGTGAGGAACATGCGGGTTGGACTGGGGAACATGGCTCGTTCCTTCAATTGCCGACCTTCCTATACCGACGTTGCGGGTGAACGAAAACCGCCAGCCACAGGCGAACACCTGCGCCATTCTTGACAGTTCGCCGATTGTCGGTCTTATCGAAGGCAACCCGTGCTGTTCCGGATGACGCCGGGCGCTGCCCTCGACGACATAGAGCGGCGATATAGTCGCGCTCGTCACGCGATCAGGGAGACGAGCCGATTACCGAGACGCCCACCTTCGCGACGCCGCACGGATTTCTCGGGTGCGGCAAGCGCGACGGAGATACGGATTTTATTGTCGCCGGAATTCCGCTCGATATCGGCACCACCAACCGCCCCGGTGCGCGGTTCGGGCCGCATGCGATCCGCGCGGCCAGCCGCATGCTGGTAGACGGCGCGCACCCGGTGTCATGGGTCGATCCCGCCAACCTTCGCCTGTCGGACATCGGCGATTTTCGCATCACCCTCGGCGACATTCCGGCGAGTCTTGCCGCCATCGAGCAACAGGCCGCGGCGCTTCCGCACCTGATTGCGCTCGGCGGCGACCACGGGATCACGTTGCCCTTGCTGCGCGCGCTGGCGAAGCGACAAGCTGGGCCCGTCGGCCTGATCCACTTCGACGCGCACGTGGACACTTGGCCCGATAATTTCGGGCAACCCTATGCGCACGGATCGGTGTTCTTCCACGCAATCGAAGAAAGGATCGTCGATCCCCATCGCATGGTGCAGATCGGAATTCGTTCGCCGGTACAGCGCGAAGTCTGGGATTGGACGGTCGGCCGCGGCGTGACGATCCTGACCGCGCAAGAGATCCACGAAGCCGGAGCTTCCGAAACTGCCGCCCGGATTAGCGCAGTCGTCGGATCGGCACCGGTCTATCTCAGCTTCGACGTCGACGCGCTTGATCCTGCTTTTGCGCCCGGCACCGGTACGCCCGAGATCGGCGGGCTGGCGAGCTGGCAGGCGCAAACTCTGCTGCGCCGGCTTGACGGAGTGCGTTTCATTGGCATGGACGTGGTCGAGGTCGCGCCGCCCTATGATGTGGCCGAGATCACGGCATTGGCAGCCGCGACGATAGTTTGGGAATACCTTTCCCTGGTCGGCGGCGCGCGGTAAGGCCCGCGTCCGCCGGTTGGGTCACCGGCCGCTCGGGCAAGCCGACTCCGTGAAACTCCGTCCCGCCTTCGTGTAACTCCGTGTCCCCTTGATTGGTTCAGACGCCACACGCATTGGCGCGGCCCAAACGCGCCCCCTGACAGACCTGCCTCAGACCCTTATCTACACCGCAACCATGACCGAGCGGCCCAAGTTCTTCGACGACCTTGCCGGCGTGGCCGGCGGCGCGATCTCGGCCCTGGCCGGCCTGCGCGAAGAAGGTGAGGCGATCCTGCGCGCCCGACTCGACGAGATGATCCGCCGGTTGGAGTTGGTGCGGCGCGACGAGGTGGACGCGATTCGGGAGCTGGCCGCGAACGCCAAGACCGCCCAGGAGGAAGCGGAGTCGCGTCTGGCCGACGCGCTCGCGCGGATCGCGGCCCTCGAGTCCCGGGTCGCCACGTTGGAAGCCTCCCGGCAGCAGGATGACAAAACCGCAACTTAGGCGGCCACCTTCGCGCAGTTTCGGAGAAAATCCGTCTTCGCAGTCGCACAAAGCTTGCGGCGCGGCCCGACCGGCCCTAGGGTCTGCTCGTGGCTTGCTCGGGCTTGCGACCCCCCAAGATGTTGTCCCTCACAGGGTGTCGCTGCCGCCCGGCCTTCCTCTAGACGGGAGACCTCGCATGTCCGCCACGACCAGCATGCAGAACCAGGATGAGACCGCTTCGAACCCGCTCGACCTGCTCGAGCAGATTGTGGTCGCCAACGACTGGGCCTTCGAGCGGCGGAGCGAATCCGAGATGGCCGCTGAGGCGCCGGGCCGCTGGTGCGATTACGGCCTCTATTTCAACTGGTCGAGCGAGATCAGCGCGATGCACTTCACCTGCGCCTTCGACCTGAAGGTGCCGGGCAAGCGGCGGGCGGCGCTTTATGAGCTGCTGGCGCTGGCGAACGAACGGCTGTGGATCGGCCATTTCGGCATGGACCCCGACGACGGGATGCCGGTCTTCCGCCACGCTGTGCTGCTGCGCGGGGCTCCCGGCGCATCGTCGGAGAGCCTGGAGGACATGGTCGATATCGCGATCACCGAGTGCGAGCGCTTCTTCCCTGCCTTTCAGTTCGTGCTGTGGGGCGGCAAGGCGCCTGCCGAGGCGCTGGACGCCGCCATGCTGGAGTGCGCCGGCGAGGCATGATCCCGCCGGTCCTGCTGGTGGGCTGCGGCCGGATGGGCAGCGCCATGCTGGCCGGCTGGCGGGAACGTGGGCTGGCACCGTCGGTCGCCATTGACCCGGCCCCGGCGGCCCGAGCCTGGATGGGACCCGATCTGACGGTCGTGGCCGAGCCGGCGGCAATCCCGTCCGACTTCACCCCCGATGCGGTGGTGTTCGCGGTGAAGCCGCAGAACGCCGCGGCGACCCTGCCCGACTATGTCGGATACGCCGGCCTGTCGGTGTTCCTGTCGATCATGGCGGGGCGCACCATCGGGGGCATGCGGGCGCTTCTTGGCGAGGAAGCCACGATCGTGCGGGCGATGCCCAACACGCCGGCAGCCGTGCGCCAGGGCGTCACAGTGGCCTGCCCTGGCGAAGGCGTGGACGCGGCCCAGCGCGCCCTCTGCGAGGACCTGTTGCGGGCGATCGGCAAGGTGGCGTGGGTGCAGGACGAGGCGCTGCTCGACCCGGTGACGGCTGTATCGGGGAGCGGACCGGCTTATGTGTTCCTGCTCGCGGAATTGATGGAAGCGGCGGCGCGGGAACAGGGGATCCCGCCGGACCTCGCGCGTCTGCTGGCGCGGCAAACGGTTGCCGGCTCCGGCGCTCTGCTGGCGGCCAGCGAGGACGACGCGGCGGCGCTGCGCGTGGCCGTCACCAGCCCGGGCGGCACCACCGAGCGGGCACTGGCGGTCCTGATGGCGGCGGATGCCTGGCCGGCGGCGATGTCCCGGGCAATCGAGGCGGCCACACAACGGTCACGCGAACTGGCGGGCTGACAAGCGCCCCCAATTCGCCCATGTTGCGTGGATGGACGACGCGGAATTCGACCGGGCGCTGCTCGGTGCCGCGTTCGCGCTGGCGGGCGAGCGCGGCTGGTCTCGGGTCAACGTAGCGGAGGCGGCGCGGCGCGCTGAGTTGTCGCTGGCGCAGGCGCGCGAGCGCTTCCCCGGGCGGGCGGCGATCCTGTGGCGATTCGGCCGAATGGCGGACCGGGCGGCGCTCGCTGACCCCCCGCGTGAGGGCAGCGTCCGCGACCGGCTATTTTACTTGCTGATGCAACGGCTGGACGTGCTGCAGGCGCACCGGGCAGGCATGCTGGCGTTGCTGAGGGTGCTGCCGTCGCAGCCGGAGACGGCGCTGCTGCTGGGCTGCGCGACTCGCCGCAGCATGCGCTGGATGCTGGAGGCGGCCGGGGTGTCCACCGGCGGGCTGCGCGGCAGGCTGCGCATCCGCGGGTTGGTGGCAATCTGGCTATGGGCGGTGCGGGCGTGGCAGGCCGACGAGACGGCCGACCTGTCGAAGACCATGTCGGCGGTGGACGCGGCGCTGCAGCGGGCGGAACGTCTGGCCGGCTGGCTTGGCAGTGGCGAGGGGTCGGGCTCGGCGCCGGCAGCCTCGGCGGAGGAGATCCCGCCTGGCGAGCCGCCCGTGCCTGAAGCGCCTCCGCCACCCGAAACGCCGCCGCCCCCGGGCCCGACCCGGCCGGCGACGCCGCCCCCGATGCCGCCGTCGATGCCTCCAGCATCGGAACCGCTAGCGTGAGCGGGCCCGGGCCGAAGCGTCCGGCCGCCGGCCGGCGTACCCCCAATCGAGCAAAGGAGCCTGTCATGGCCACTGGTCCGAAGCCCGGCGATTTCGACTTCGCCCGGATGTTCGCCGACATGAAGTTCCCGGCAATGCCCGACCTTGAGGCGTTCACCACCGCGACGAGACGCAACATGGAGGCGTTCACCGCCGCAAACCGCGTGGCGCTGGAGGGCGCGCAGGCAGTGGCGCGGCGGCACATGGAGATCATGCAGCAGTCCATGGCGGAGATGAGCGAGGCGATGCGCTCGTTGGCCGGCGCGGAGACGCCGCACGCCAGGGCGGCGAGGCAGGCCGACATGGTGAAGCGCGCTTACGAGCGGGCGGTGGCGAATCTGAAGGAGCTGAGCGATCTGATCCAACGCTCGAACCAGGAGGCGCTGGAACTGCTGAACCGGCGGTTCACCGAGGCGATGGATGAGCTCAAGGCAATGGCGGAGAAGGCGAAGTAGCGGACGGTCGGGCAAGGACCGCTATTTCGCTGAGATTGGCGGCGGTCACCGAGGGCCTTGGCACCGATTCTTTGGTCCACGAATTGAAGAACGGCGCCTCACCCGCGGGAGGAGGCGCCGTGCGTGCATCCGTGGGCTAGGTAGGCCCGCCTCTCCTCTGCCGCCGTGGCGCCCAACGGTCGTTGCGAGTTCGGTCGGCTCGGTAGCCGCGATAACGCGAACCGCGGGACTGCGGACCGTGAACAGATCTGCTCTAAGCTGACCGTCGGCGAAAGAGACCCAGACCGACAAGGCCGGCGCCCAGAAGGATGATCGACGCAGGCTCTGGAATAACGCTTCGCGGCACGCCGACGGTAAAGCCGAACCAATTCTCAAACAGCGGATTGGTCCAGGTCAGAGATGTGAATGTACCGGCGAACTGCACGGTGCCATTCCCCTCCTGACCGCACACAGCGTCCGTGCCGCACGTATAGATGCTCGAGCCGCTGTATTCGTTCGAGGGACCACCGCTCTCGATAGTGAACGGCTCGCTGGCGGTAAATTGGTACGAGGCGGGAGTTCCTCCAGCGCCAAGGCTCCAGATCGCCAGTACTGGATTGGTGACCGGCTGGGAAAACGTGATCGTGTCGGTCAGCCCGTAGGGTCCACCGTATTGCTGTATTATCCCGTCGACCGAAGGAGGCGGATTGCCCACTGTCCCGCCTTCAAAGGTAGGCGGAGACGGCTGCCAGCTTGGGTAGTCGGGCACCAAGCTCTCGATCTCACCCGAATAATTGACGCCCACCGTGCCTGCGGTCCCCGCGGCAGAGCCAGGGGAGCCGAAGGCATTCCCCGGAGTGGCCGACGTCCAATCGGTCCAGTCGATCGTTGCTGCGGAACTGACGCTCGCTCCGCTCATAACCCCGGCCGCACCGATCAGTGCCGCAACAGCCAAACCCTGGATATACCTCACCGTGCTCTCCTAAGCGAATTGGCCTACGGGTGTGTTACCTGGCAGTAATCTCAGCATTATCGTCGCGCCTCAGTCAAGACCTTTCTTTTTTGGACTGACCGGCCTTCACCAGGACGCCTGCGTGCCCGACAAAGCCTGCGATGTTGGCGGGTTTTGCCGAGGCGGCGCGCCCGCGGCCGAGGCCCCAGGGCGCCCGGGGACGGTCGCGGTCCGGCGTTGCGGATTCCTGACCGGATTTTGTCATTCGCCGCAACAATGGCCCACAGGCGGCGGGAGCCGGCTGACCCAGGGGAGTCGAATGCGCAACGCCAGGCGGTGGCAGGAGCACCGGCGATCGCCTGGAACTGCGGTGTTCACATACCGTCGGGCTTCGGGGTGGCAGGCGGGCGCGCATGTCCTGGCGCGAGAGAATTTTAACACGATCGGGCCCCGTCCGCCGATATGTCTCGGTCCTGGCACCCGCGGAATAAAAGGTGCCGTCGCCCATGGCGTCGATGTCCATAGTTTGTTGGCGATGATGAAGAGGACGGCGGCGCGCAGGTGCCGGGAACCTGCGCTCCGTGCGTGAAAATTAAACCGGACAGCCGTGGCACAAGGGCGGCCATGACGTACGGGGGCGTCGTCAGACCGGCAGGCGAATGCGTGCCCGAAGCCCGCCGAGTGGACTATCCTCCAGCACGATCTCCCCGCCATGGGCGCGGACGATGTCCCGGGCAATCGTCAGCCCCAAACCGGTGCCGCCGGCCGCGTCGCTTTCGAATGGGCGGAACACGCTTTCGCGCCGCTCGGGCGGAATGCCCGGCCCGTCGTCGTCGACCGTGACCTGCACCACACGGGTGCCGGGCATCGCGGCAAGCACCACGCGGTGCGCATGCCGCCTTGCGTTATCCACTAGGTTCGTCAGCGCCCGGCGGACCGCGCCGACGCGCAGCTTCAGCGTCAGCTCCGCCGGCACGTCGAGCTCTATCGCAGCGCCGGAGCGACGCGCGCCGGCGGCGACCTCTTGCAGGATCTCTGAGAGGTTGGCGGCTTCCGCCTGTTCGCTGCCCTCGCCGCGGGCGAAGGCGAGATAGCCTTCGATCATCCGCTCCATCTCCTCGACATCGGCGGTGATCTCGGCAAGATCGTCGGCAAGCTCGCGCTGCGGCGGCAGCATCGCCAGGGCCAGCCGCATGCGCGTGAGCGGCGTGCGCAGGTCGTGCGAGACGCCGGCCAGCATCTCCGTGCGCTGCGTCAGGAAGCGGCGGATGCGCTCCTGCATCCGGTTGAAGGCGGTGGCCGCCCGACGCACTTCGGTGGCGCCCTCGGGACGGATCGGACCAGGATCGCGGCCCACCCCGAACGCCTCGACCGCATCGGCCAGCCGCCGGATGCCGCGTACCTGATTGCGCATGAACAACGCCGCGATGGCGAACAGCAGTGTCGAAGTGCCGAGCACCCAGGCCACGAACAGGAACAGCGCGCCAAGATCGACCCGCTTGCGCGGCGCCAGCACGTCGAGCACGCCGTCCGGCACCTGGATCCGGATCAGCACCGACTGCGGGTCGTAACCCCAGTCCATCGCGAACGGCGCCACCAGTTGTTGGCGCAACGCTGCTTGCAGGTCATCGTCCGCCGGACCGAACACGTTGACGCGCCGATGCGGCACGAAATTCACGTCGGGATCGAGCCGGATGTCGAGGCCAAACTGGCGGCGCGCGGCATCCAGGATCCAGTCTGTGTTTTCCTTTCCGGGGTAGCGGTCCATGAGCTGCAAGGTGAACGCCACTTCACCCGCCACGTCGGACGAGAGCCGGCGATACACCAGATCGAGGTGGCTGCCGTAATATATTTGCAGCGCCACCGCCTGCAGCAGCACCAGCGGCACCAGGATCATCAGCAGGCTGCGCCCGAGCAGCGAGCGCGGCAGCACCCGCTTCACGACGCGCGCGAACGGGAGCGGCAGGCCCATCAGGTCCCCGGCTTCAACACGTAACCGCGGCCGCGGACGGTGTGCAGGAAGCGCGGTTCGCGCGGATCGACCTCGATCTTGCGCCGCAGCCGCGTCACCTGGACATCAATCGCCCGCTCGCCGGCCTCGTCCATGGAGAGGGCGGCCGCGATCTCTTCCCGCGACAGCACTTCGTTCGGCCTGCGCGCAAGGGTGGCGAGCAGGGCCGCCTCGCCGCCGGTCAGGCGGATGGTGGTTTCGCCGCCGCGCAGCTCGCCCCGCTCGGGATCGAACTCAACGACACCGAGCTGCACAGGGCCGACCGGCGTCTCTGGCTGTGCGTAGGCGACACGGCGCAGCATCGCGCGGATCCGCAGAACCAGCTCGAGCGGCTCGAAGGGTTTGCCGAGATAGTCGTCCGCCCCCGCCTCGAACCCGGCGATCCGGTCCTCGGGTGCACCTCGTGCTGTCAGCAGCAGGACCGGCAGGTCCTGGCCGTGATCCCGGCGCAGGGCCTCCGTCAGCGCGAGCCCGTTTTCACCGGGCATCATGACGTCGAGCACCAGAAGGTCGGGGCTGACCGAGCGCAACTTGGCGCGCGCATCAGCCGCATTTTCCGCCGTGCTGACGCGGAAGCCTTGTTCCGCCAGGTAGCGCGACAGCAGGGTGCGCAGCCTGGCGTCATCATCTACCACCAGGATGTGCGCGGCGTCGTTCATGAGCGGACGCCGCGCCCGCGCGCCCGCCCGCCGAGCGTGTCGTGGTTGTCGAGATAAGCGCGGGCGCTCTCATCCATGATGGCGCGCATCACCCGGCGGAAGCCATCGACCGCGCTGCCGCCGGCTTCACGATAGGCCGCGGCGAGACGTTCCTTCTGCCGCTCGAACAGCCGGCGTTCCAGGGCCTGGCCCGCCGGCGTGAGGCTGAGCAGGCGCTGGCGGCGGTCCGAGCTGCCAGGAGATTGGGACACATATCCGTGCTCCACCAGCACGGACAGCACCCGGGCAAGGCTCTGTTTCGTTATCCGCAGGATGCCCAGCAGATCGGACACGGTGATGCCCGGGTTGCGGCCGATGAAGTGCAGCGCCCGATGATGCGCCCGCCCGAGGTCGAGCTCTTTCAAGATCACATCGGCGGCGTTGGTGAAGTCGCGGTACGCGAAGAACATCAGGTCCTGGGCCAGCCGGATCTCTTCCTCGCGCAGGAAAAGCAGATTGGCGCCGGCGGGCGGGTGTCTCGATTCGGCCAGCGTGGGGGCGGCGCGGCGAGTGGCGCTCATGCTGTCGCCTTTCGGGTCCGGCATGGCAGACATTCCTTGCACATGCGGCAGAACTGTTGACGTATCTGGGGCCGCATTATAGCGTGCGCAAGGCTAGAGCAACAAAGTTGCGAGGATACGACCAATGGCGCTAGTTCCTTTCGACGACCGCGATGGCTGGATCTGGTTCGACGGTGCCCTGGTGCCCTGGCGCGACGCCAAGCTGCATGTCCTGACGCATGGACTGCATTATGCCTCAGCGGTCTTCGAAGGCGAACGGGCCTATGGCGGCCATATCTTCCGGCTGCGCGACCATACGGCGCGGCTGCTGAACTCGGGCCGGATCCTGGGGTTCGAGATTCCCTATACGGCCGAGCAGATCGATGCCGCCTGTTACGAGACGCTGAAGGCGAACGGGCTGACCGACGCCTACGTGCGGCCGATCGCCTGGCGCGGCTCGGAGATGCTGGCGGTCTCGGCGCAGCACACGAAGATTCACCTGGCGATCGCCGTCTGGCAGTGGCCGAGCTATTTCGGCGACGACCGGATGGCCGGCATCCGGCTGGGCATGGGAGCATGGAAGCGGCCGTCGCCCGAGACCGCGCCCACGGCAGCGAAGGCGACCGGGCTCTACATGATCGGGACGCTGTCCAAGCATAAGGCGGAGGCCGAAGGCTTCGCCGACGCACTGTTGCTGGACTGGCGAGGGCTGGTGTCGGAGGCGACGGGGGCGAACATCTTCTTCGTCTTCGATGGCGAGCTGCACACGCCGACGCCGGACTGCTTCCTGGACGGAATCACGCGACGCAGCGTGATGGCGTTGGCGAAGAACCGACAGATGAAGGTTGTGGAGCGGCCGATCCGGCCGGACGAGATCCAGCGCTCGACCGAGGTGTTCCTGGCGGGGACCGCGGCCGAAGTGACGCCGGTGCGGGAGATCGATGGGCTGACGTTTACGCCGGGGCAGATCAGCGAGACGCTGATGAAGGATTATGCCGCGCTGGTGCAGAAGTCGCCGGCGGAGGTGGCGAAGGTCACCGGCTGAGGGCGTTGCCGACCCGGGGAGGGATTGGAGCAGGCCAGGCGCCGCACGGGATAGCGCGCCGCATTCCGATCGTCTGAGACGAAGGTCATAATCTTCGGCGATAGCCTGAGCGATCAAGGCATGATCGAACGGATCCCGGTGGTCGGGGTAGAACGGCAAGCTGGTCATTTGGATCAGGTGAGCAGGACGCAAGTCCAGCAGGCGAAATCCCGCTGGGGCGAGCGCGCGCGTCACCTCATCGATGTTGGCGCGAAGCTTGCCGATGGGCAGCTTGACCGCAATCTCCAGGAGTGAAACGACGCTTACCCAGACGTCGTTGGCGGGATCGGCGATGACGCGACGGACGGGATCGCCGATCCGTGGGTCTCCGCCCAGCGCCCAGAGCAGTGCATGGGCGTCGAGTAGGAGCCTCACCGCTCCCGCCCGCCCTCCATGGCCTCGATCAGCTCCTCTGGTGTGTCGTCGAAATCCGGCGCCACCCAAATGCGTCCCGCAAGCAGGCCCAGTTTGCGCTCGTTGCCAGAGGGTGGTGGGGACCCCAGCCGAGCGACCGCTCGGTCGCGCGACATCACGATCAGCTCCGTCCCTTCCTCAGCCTGCTTGAGGTAAGCGGCCAAGTCGTCGCGCAACTCGCGCACCTGCACCGGCTTGCGTTCGATCATGTCAGGTTCTTGTTACTCTATATGTACATCGATTGGCCGCCGCACAAGTTCCGTGTAGGGGCGTATGCCTCGTTTCGAAGCCGAGGCGTTGCGTGGTTTGGCGAAGCCCAGGCATCCACGACTGTACCCGCGAGATCAAAGTAAGACGTGGATGGGCGGCCTTCGCCGGCCATGACGATGGGGCCGTCTATCAGGGTCGATCGAGATAGGCGCCGCGATGCTGTGGCAGCTTCCAGCCGAGCAAACGGCTCGCGACCAAAGTCCGCAACACCTGCGCGGTTCCACCGCCGATCGTGAACATCCGCACGTCACGCGCCATCCTCTCCAGCGGCCAGGCACGGGAGTAACCACGAGCACCGAAGATTTGCAGCGCATCATTGGTGACGCGGATCGCCGTCTCGGCGGCAAGCACCTTGGCTTCGGCGGCCAGCAGGGCGTCGGGCAGCGGCGCGGCACTGGCGGCCGCGCGGCGGATCATCAGCCGCGCCGCGTCGATACCGATTGCCATGTCGGCCAACATCCATTGCAGTCCCTGGAATTCGCCGATCGGCCGGCCGAACTGCCGGCGAGATTTGGCAAAGCTCAGGGCCTCGTCGAATGCGCCCTGTGCCAGTCCGAGCGCAACGGTGGCTGCCCCTGCGCGTTGGCTATTGTAGGCCTCCATAAGGGCGGCGAAGCCGCGCCGCCAGCCGCCTGGCGTGCGCAGCACCATCTGCTCCGGGATTTCGAGATCTTCCAGGATGATCTCGGCCTCCGGGATGCCGCGCAGGCCCATCGTAGGCTCGCGCTTGCCGATGCGAAGGCCGGGCGCCGTATCTCGCACCGCGAGGAAGCCGCCGATGCCCAGCTCGGCGCCATTCTCATCAAATGCACGCGCGAAAATCAGGTGCAGCTTCGATATGCCGCCGCCGGTGATCCAGTGCTTGGTGCCGTTGAGGATGAAACGGTCGCCCCGACGATCAGCGCGGGTGGTCATGTCGCTTGCGGCCGATCCTGCCTCCGGCTCGGTGATGCAGATCGCCGGCTTGTCTCCGGCGAGGATCAGCTCGGCGGCCAGACGCCGTTGTGCTTCGCTGCCGTGGAGCATGACCGCGGAGATCGCTCCCATGTTTGCTTCGACAACAATGCGGCCGGTGACGCCGCACACCTTTGCCATCTCCTCGATGATCAATGTTGCATCGAGGAACGATCCGCCGGCTCCGCCATAAGCCCGGGGGATCGTGTATCCCATGAATCCGGCGTCGCGCAGCGCGGCGACATTGTCCCAGGGATATTGCTCCGTCCGGTCGGTTTCCGCTGCGCGGGCGCGGATAACCTCGCGGGCCAGCTCGCGCGCCTGCGATTGCAGAACAGTCTGCTCCGGCGTCAGGTCGAATTGCATGGCGCGTCCCTCTCGCGCGGTCGGAGCTGTCAGCCTAGACCTGCGGCGGTTGCTGCGAAATGGCGCGATTCGGAGTAAGACTGCTGCCTTACAGCCTTGGGGGGGCTTGGTGAGGAGAACATGCAGGACGAGATCGAACGCCACTACACGAGTGAAGCCATTGCCGACCGGATCCTCGCGGCGCTGCGCGAAGCTTATGGGCCCGATGTGCGGGTCACTCCCGACACCCTGGCCCCACTCGATCAGTTCCACGGCCGTGGCGTGGCGGCGACCGAGGCGCTGAGCGCTCGCCTTGCGCCGGAAGCGGGTGATCGATTGCTGGACATCGGCAGCGGCATCGGCGGGCCGGCGCGATGGATGGCGGCGCATTTCGGCTGCCACGTCACCGGGATCGACCTGACCCGCGCGTTCTGCGACGCCGCCGAGGCGCTGACCCGTGCATGCGCGATGAGCGAGCAGGTGCGGATCGTTCATGGCAGCGCGATCGACCTGCCGTTTCCGGACCAAAGCTTCGACTGCGCCTATTCGCAGAACGTGCTGATGAATATCGCCGATAAGCGCAGGTTCTATCAGCAGGCATTCCGTGTCCTGCGCCCGGGCGGCCTGTTCGCGGTGGACCAGACTGCCCTCGGCCCGAACGGGCCGCCAAGCTATCCCCAACCGTGGGCGAGTGTGGCCGAAGCAAGTTTCCTCGCGAAGCCCGAGGAAATCCGCGGCGACAGTGCGGCCGCCGGCTTCGACATCCTGATGCTCCGCGACGCCACCGACGACGCGATCGCCTTCCAGGAAGAGGCCAGGCGGCGCATCCAGGCCGAGGGACCGCCGCGACTGGGGCTGCAGGTGCTGCTTGGCGACCGGTTTCGCGAACTCATGCGAAACAGTGCCGACAGCCTGGCCCAGCGGCACACAAGCGTTATTCAGTGTCTGCTGCGCCGGCCCCAGTAAACCAACGCCGCGGCATCTCTCAGGCTTGGTGCGCGAGCGGCAGCCCGGCTTCCGGCCAGTCGAAGGCTACGAGGCGGCCGATGCCCGAGAGCGTAACATAGGCGGTGCGCAGGTCGGGGCCGCCGAAGCAGATATTCGTCGTCACCGGGTCGCCGGTTGGCACCTGTCGCAGCAGTCTTCCGTCCGGGGCGATCACGCTAATGCATCCGCTCAGCAGCGTGGTGACGCAAATATTTCCAGTTGCATCGACAGCCAGGCTGTCGAACCGCTGGTATCCGCCCAGGCCGGCGACCAGTCGTCCGCCGTGCGGGGAAGGGAAGGGGTGCTTTTTCGCAACGCCAGGCGACTCGAGATTGAAGGCCCACAGGCGAGCGGTTTCGGTTTCCGCCACATAAACCGTGCGCCCGTCGGGCGAGAGGCCGACACCGTTCGGCGTGAGGATCGGATAGGCGACTTCGACGATGCGCGAACCATCGGCCAGCGCGTAGTAAAGTCCGCCATGGTCGCGGTCGCGCGCGCGCGACTTGCCGAGGTCGCTGAAATAGAACCCGCCCTGTGCATCGAAGACGATGTCGTTCGGCCCGCACAGTTTGTGCTCACCGCAGCGATCGTATAGCACGCTGAGCGCGCCGGTTGCCGGGTCCAGCCGCTCGATGCGTCCGCCGGTGTAGTCCGACGCCGGCGCGACCGGGCGCAGCAGCCCCATTTCGTAGCGGAAGGCGAAGCCGCCGTTGTTGCAGATGTAGAATGCACCGTCGGGGCCGACGGCGAGGCCGTTCGGGCCGCCGCCGGTGCGCGCGATCACTTCGACCCGGCCGTCCGGATGGACACGGCTGACGGTCTGGCGCTCGATCTCCACCAGCACGACGGAGCCGTCACGCATCGCCACCGGTCCTTCGGGGAAAGAGAGGCCGGTGGCGATCGCACGCATGTCGGTCATTGACTGCTTCCTTCAATAGGTGTTCAGGCCGAGTATGCCCTGGCCGGGCGGGGTGTCAGCCACCAGCTTGCGTCCTATCAGGTCGCGCAATGTCTCCGAGGTGCCGCCGCCGATCGAGCCGTAGCGGGCGGCACGGTAGAAGCGCGAGACGGGGTATTCGTCGGTGAAGCCGAAGCCGCCGTGAAGCTGCACGGCTTCGCTGGTGACGCGGATCGACATCTCATTGTTGAAGACCTTGGCGGTTGCCGCCATGAACGGGTCGGGGAACGGGTTGGCGGTGGCGGCGGCACGATACAGCAGGCCGCGTCCCGCCTCGATGTCCTTGAACATGTCGGCGAGCTTCCAGCGGATGCCCTGGTGGTCGGCGATCGGCTTGCCGAAGACGGTTCTGTTGCGGACGTAATCGACCGCCTCGTCGAATGCGCCTTCTGCGAGTCCGAGGGAAATCGCCGGGTTGAGGCAGCGTTGCGTGTTGAAGGCGGTGAGCAGCTTGCGGAAGCCGTCCTCGCGGATGACGAGGTTCTCCAGCGGCAGCTCGCAGTCGTTGAACTGGATTTCGTGCAGGTTCTCGCCGCCCATGGTGTGGAACGTGCCGGTGACTTCCAGACCGGGAGTGCCCGCTTCGACCAGGGCGCAGCCGATGCCTTCGCGGCCGGGCTTGTTGTCGATGCGGGTGAAGACGACGAACATGCCGGCTTCCGGGGCGCGGCTGATGAGGGTTTTCGTGCCTTTGAGGATGACTCGGTCTTTGAGAATGCGAGCATTGGTGCGGTAGGCGGCGACATCGGTGCCGGCGTGCGGCTCGGTCATGCAGATCGCCAGGATGCATTCGCCGGACCCAACTTTGGGGAGGATCCGCTGCTTGATCGCGGCAGGGGCGTATTGGGCGATAACACGGGTCTGCACCCCGGCCTCGCCGAGCACCGCCATCGCGGTGACGTAGCAGCACTTGGCGATCTCTTCCAGGATCAGAACGGTGTCCAGGATGGAGAGGCCGAGGCCGCCATATTCCTCGGGCACCGACATGCCCAGCACGCCCAGGGCAGCGAGCTGGCGCATGTTATCCCAGGGGAAGGTGCCGTCCATCCAGCGCCGGGCTTTCGGTTTGAACTCGGTTTGGGCGAGCGCGCGGACCGAGTTCAGCATGTCGCGCTGCTGGTTGCTGATGCGGACGTCCATGCGGTTCCCCTCGCTCCTTCGGCGGCGCGATGGTAGGGGATGCAGGTCAGTATGGGCAGAGAGTGCGGATGCCGTATTCAGCTTGTGTGGTGCGCGCCAATCCGGAGGTGACGCGGCTGGTCGGATCGATCGGGGCGGTGGAGCGCGGCCTCGCCGGAGTCGGCTATATCCCCAGCCGACAGATCGCGACGGCGGTATATCTCGCGCACCACTTGCAGAAGCCGATCCTGGTCGAGGGGCCGGCCGGTGTGGGCAAGACCGAGCTCGCCAAGTCGATCGCCGCCTGGTTCGCGCTGCCCCTGATCCGCATGCAGTGTTACGAGGGACTGGATGAGTCCAAGGCCCTCTATGAGTGGAAATACGGCAAGCAGCTTCTCTACACTCAGATTCTGCGTGACAAGATCGGCGAGGTGCTGGGCGAGACCGAGGGCCTCGGCGAAGCGATCGACCGCCTGCACGGGTTCGGCGATCTGTTCTTTTCGCCGGAGTTCTTAGAGCCACGGCCGCTGTTGCGTGCGTTGCAGCAGGAAGGCGGCGCCGTGTTGCTGGTCGACGAGGTCGATAAGTCCGACCAGGAGTTCGAGGCGTTCCTGCTTGAGATCCTCTCCGACTATCAGGTGTCGATCCCCGAAATCGGTCGCGTCGCGGCGGAGACTCCGCCGGTGGTGGTGCTTACCTCGAACAGCATGCGCGATCTGGGCGATGCGCTGAAGCGGCGCTGTTTGCATCTGCATATCGGGTTCCCGGACGCCCGCCTGGAGTCGCGGATCATCGAATCGCGCGTCCCGGAGGCGGACGAAAACCTGCGCCGCCAGCTTGTTGCTTTCGTGCAGGGGCTGCGCGGGCTCGATCTGAAGAAGGCCCCATCGGTCAGCGAGACGATCGACTGGGCACGTGTCCTGGTGCTTTTGCACGCGCGCGTGTTGGACACCGAGCTGGTCCGCGACACGCTGAACGTGCTGCTGAAGTTCGAGACCGACATCGAAACAGCGAGCCGGCAATTGGGCGAGCTGACCGGCAAGGCCCGGCGCGATGCCGGACTGGCTGACTAGCATGCATTCGGCCGAGCCCCTGCGCCGCTTCTTCGAGGCTGCGCGCGGGGCCGGCGTGCGCATCTCCCCGGCCGAAAGCATCGACGCCGTACGCGCAGTCGACATCGTCGGGTATGGTGATCGTGCGGCGCTGAAGGATGCGCTCGGCCTTGTGCTGGCCAAGACGGCCGACGAGAAGCGCGCACTCTCCGAATGCTTCGATCTCTATTTCCGCCGCGACGAAATCGCCTTGCCGGATGACGAGAAGGCGCCCGCGCCCGCGCCGGGAGCAGGTGGAGCGGGCAGCGGCGGCACGCTGGGCCGCATGCTGCTGGAAGGCGACGTCGCCGGCCTGACCGCCTCGATGGAACAGGCCGGCGAAGCCGCCGGTGTCCAGAACATCCGCTTCTTCACGCAGCGGAACCTGTACGCGCGCCGTGTCCTGGAGCGCATGGGGCTGGGCGACGTCAAGCGCGACATCGCGGCGCTGCGTCGCGAAGGCGGGCGCGGCCTGGCGCGCCGGTTGGAAGCCGGCCTCGAAGCGCTGCGCGGGCAGGTGCGCGACTTCGTCGAGCGCAACCTGCTGCTGTTTGCCCGCGGCCAGACCGAGGAGTTTCGCGAAGAGCTGCTGAAATCCACCCGCCTGTCGAACCTGGAGCGGCGCGACTATGAGCGGATGCGCGTGCTGGTGCGCGTGATGGCCCGGCGGTTGGCGACCCGCT